>QQTW01001518.1_pt1 | contig 16290 bp, 14 predicted proteins | sample 1904831 | NCBI WGS metagenome assembly QQTW01 (sample SAMN09435610, study PRJNA476489) | Subsurface metagenome, whole genome shotgun sequencing project. | reverse complement strand
CATCAAGTTGTTCACATAAACCCGCACTTCCAGTCTGGATTTGCTTCCTGCAGGTTGATTACGCATTTGCCGAGGATATCCGCGAATAGCAACGCATTTAGAGGTGGTTAATTTTCCAGCTTCAGATGCTTCTTATAAAGTCTACGTGATTGTATTATCCTACCCGTTTCATTATTGCCAGTTCCTTTGTCATGCCTGCCATGGAGAAGCATACTGTGACCTTTGGAAGCGTTGTTGATGCGTTACTTCTACTTGTTGGCTTTGTAAGTCGCCACACCAATACCTTCAGTCTCGAAATCAGCCTTGAATCTTATACATACTAGTCTTTGCTGTATATGATTTCCAAAGCGGTCTATAATATCTACTTTCATCCACTGTCAAGCTATCCTGGGCCAAAAGCCGCGGCTGCTACAAAGGTCCCCATTGCCTATGCCTCCTGGGTTGGTAGACTTTCGCACTGGCTGCTAGCTCTGCACGAACGATATGATAGTGACGTCGTTCGCATCTCGCCGGACGAGCTCTCATTCATTTCGCCTTCGGCATGGAAGGATTTGTACGGAAGCCGCCAAGGCGGCATAAACCCGTTCTCTAAGGACCTAGTCGTTTATGCTGGGGTGAGCAATATCATCACCGCAAATGATGCGGATCATAGTCGAATGCGTAGGTTGTTGAGTCACGCATTCTCCGACAAAGCTCTACGAGAGCAGGAGCCGATCGTGCAGGTTTATGTGAACAACTTGATGGCTGGTTTACGAAAGGTCTGTAAAGAGCATGGTGGGAGAGCCGATCTCGCCCAATGGTTTAACTGGACAACCTTCGATGTCATCGGTGACCTTGCCTTTGGGGAACCGTTCGACTGCCTGAAAGAAACGACTTACCATCCCTGGGTTGCAATGCTGATGAGCATCCTCAGACACACGGTTATGCTGAGTGTTACTCTGCGCTTTCCACCCATGCACAAGTTAGCCAGCCATGTTGTTCCTAAAAAAGTCATTCAGGACCATATGGATCATCGAAAGATGTCCAGGGAAAAGGTCAACCGTCGCCTTGAGATGACAACCGATCGACCCGACTTTATGTCGTATATTCTTCGCCACAATGGCACTAAAGGGGGAATGAGCAGCGAAGAAATCCACGTGAATGCTTCAACCTTCATCGCTGCGGGCTCTGAAACCACAGCTACCCTTCTAGCGGGTGCTATGTGGTCGCTGCTGCGCAACCCGACTCATATGGATAGATTACAAGGTGAGATCCGCTCGAGATTCTCTACTGCCCATGACATCAAGCTCCAACACCTTGATGATCTGGACTTCCTCCACGCGGTGATTCTGGAGAGTTTTCGTATGTACCCTCCGGCTGTAGGTGGCCAGCCTCGTGTAGCACCTCCCACTGGCGATTTTGTAAGCGGCTACTGGGTCCCTCCCAAGGTAAGTCCTGGTCTTGAGTACTCGTAAGACATGGAAGCTGGCTTACCCGCGCACCTTAGACGGGAGTGCTGCTAAATCAATATGCTGCTTACATGTCTCACCGAAACTTCACGTCGCCGTGGACATTCACACCTTCACGCTGGCTGAAGGATCCGCAGTATGCGGATGACAAGCTAGACGTCCTTCAGCCCTATTCGGTCGGTGCCCGGAACTGCATTGGGAAGAAGTAAGTCGCTACTAGGTTTCGCCCTTGATCAGTTGCTGATTGGGCTCTACCCTTAGCCTTGCGAACGCTGAGATAGCCCTAGTATTAACAAGACTGCTTTGGGAATTCGATATTGTTCTGTCACAAGAAACGGACAGAAACTGGCCGGATCAGCTGGCTTGGTTCACTTGGAGGAAGAAACCGCTGGTGGTCCACATCAAAGAGCGTAGTAAAGAGTAGAACCCCGGATGAAGGGATCCTACTCAGCAGCCACGTATGCTGTTCACACAGTCTCCACTTTCAGAAATAGAGGCCTGCAATGACCAGTGACTTATGATCATCATGTGCTCGACAAACGAGGCGAAAGGCAATTTAACGCGTCTGATAATGCTAAGAGTTTGCCGCAGGGCTTAGCGCGCTGGGCTTCAAAGCTCAACATCCTCCAGCTGGGCTGATCTTCAATCGCACCCTCTTACCATACTCATTTCCATTTCGGTTCTGGACGTTGTGGTATTCACACTTCCTCGATTGATAACAGGCTTGCTAGGTATCTGGAATCGTGAGTTGTTCGGAACAGAGATTGATGCTTTAGGACTGCACGGCGTTTTCCCGAGAGCCCCCTTGACATTTCACTCTCCCCAGCAATCACAAGCTTACCACCGCTGGCATTACTCCGTCCCAATCATCCCATCTGTCACCAGCGTACCTCCTTCTGCAAGCTCCTGCCTGCTGAAGGTACCCCATCATCGCTTTCCATCTACTCCGTCACAGCCCACACCATCTGCCCTGACCTCACTTGTTCTGAACTTCTCCCTACCTTGACAAGCGAGACACCACCTCAAAAAATCATCGGTATCCTGTACCAGCACCAGCACCAGCACGTTTTCCTTGGAAATCTCCTGGTGTACATAATCGAACAAAGTCAAGATATCAGATAAACATAAAATCCATTCTACAAACATTCCGCGTGCAGATCATTGGAAAACTACGATACTTACTCAATATGTCTGCTTATCCATCAGCCCTCGCAACAGCCTCAACCAAACGCCCTCTCGAAGATGAGTCCTCGCCATCTGGGCCAACCGATCAGCCAGACGCAAAACGTCCGGCTCTCGACAAGGTTCCCGCTGCCACGGAAGCAGAAGAGGGGGACGCGAAGCCCGAGCCTATCTCACAGGAAGAGTCTGCGAATACCATCGGTGCTGATGCAACGACCAATATCCCTACCGAGAACGGCCACAAAGATCCCCAAGGCGATACTGTCGTTCCAGATGCGCCAAATGGAACAAGTCAGATCGATAACGCTGTGCTTGAAACTCAACCGATTCAATCGACCGGTGGAGAATATGGCCGTGAAACATCGCATGGGCCATCTCAGCATCAGGGCCACCAAGACGAGACTGGTTGGCTCCACATCCGGGCAGTCATCTCGAGTGCCGAAGCTGCTACCGTGATTGGTAAAGGCGGAGAAAATGTATCACAAATTCGCCGTCATTCTGGCGCCAAATGCACCGTCAGCGATTACACTCGAGGTGCGGTGGAGCGAGTTCTCACAGTTAGCGGACTAACGGACGCCGCTGCTAAGGTAAGAGCAGTATCCACACTGGGTTGGCACTCATCGACTTACCGATCCCACAGGCTTTCGGCCTCATCATCCGGACTTTGAACAATGAGCCTCTTGAGGCTGCGTCAACATCTCAATCGAAGACCTACCCTTTGAGGCTGTTGATCCCCCACATTCTGATAGGCTCGATCATCGGCAAGTCTGGAGTTCGCATCCGCGAAATCCAAGAAGCTTCGGGCGCCCGACTGAACGCATCTGACGCTTGTCTCCCACTTTCAACCGAACGATCTCTAGTAGTGCTCGGGGTAGCCGACGCGGTCCATATCGCTACATACTACGTTGGACAGACCCTTGTTGAGCAGTTGACGGAGCGGTTTGGCGGTCCTGCAGCTTCGGCATACGCTACACGTAGCGGGGGCCCCGCCGGTGTTGTACCTGGAGGAATGCAGGTTGTTCCGTACGTGCCACAGCCTGCTGGTGGTCAGTACGGTCATCCAGACAACTTCCGACGACATAACAATCAGCCGCAACGAACACCAGCAAACCCATATGGTGTCCCGTATCTGCACGGTCAAGCGCCACAACAGCAACCTCAGGCACCTGTCCACTACGCGAATTCACCACAACAAGGATATGCTGGAGCTGGTCCCCATCAGCCTCAGCCACATGGTGCTCATGCTGCGCCACATAGCCATGCTGGCCCTCCTGCACAACCGATCCAAGGCATGGTGCCTGGTCAGCCTCTGACACAGCAGATCTTTATCCCCAACGACATGGTTGGCGCGATCATTGGCAAGGGTGGCGCCAAGATTAACGAGATTCGACAACTCAGTGGGAGCGTCATCAAGATTAACGAACCACAGGACAACAGCAACGAGCGTTTGGTGACTATCACTGGTACTTCGGAGTGCAACCAAATGGCACTCTATATGCTCTATTCTAGGCTTGGTACGTAACGTTGTATCCGCTGGTATCGCGCTTACTAATCATGTGATTCAGAAAGCGAAAAGCATCGGATCTAGGGTACGGTATTGGACAACAGTTTCCTTTAGCTTCATATTGAGTAGCCTAAAATCCAATATAACTTGTCTACTTTGTGGTAAATTCTTTCGAAAAGCCTTCTGATGTCAGTTAACTGCAGCGATAACCAGCGTCAGGGGGTATTCTTCAATCGATAATTCTGGAATAGTAATACAACAGTACTTGCTCGCAATCAGTCAGACATATTCTACTACATCCGGCTTTGTCTTCATCTGCACGTGATCACTTTTCCATCTGTTCGCTATTAGATCAGTCTTTGTCTGCATTGTTCCAGGTTTTACATTCCATCGAATTTACTAGTTCCTTACCGAAACAGTAACACTTGCTGGTTTGACGGAAACAGCAAGTTGTCAACTGCGCGGTGAATGACACGTTAGATCGGTCGCATACAGTCGGTATCAGTAGTGACGCATTCGTCCATCTGTCATGATGGGTATAATGAGTGTTGTATTAAATGTGAGTATGGTGTCTGCTTCATATCCGCTGGCAAAGTCCATTGTTTCATAAACCACCTTTCACAGGAGTCATCATCATTCGTTTAGTGTGACATTAAGTGCTCAGAATAACATACAGATCATCCACCAGAGGACCCCCCGCCGCACCTTCCACAAATCCAGAACCTGCACATCCTCCACCAACTCGAATCCTCCAGCATCCATAACATCACCTAAAATGCCATCAGCCACCGAGCCCCAAAGCAGCATTACCCAGCTGATTACCACCCCCAAGGAGAACTCGTTCCCTTGTTCCTTCCCCCGTGGCTCCACGCCCCCAGCACGCTCCCTTTTCAAAACCATCCTTACCGTCACCGTCGGTGAAGAAAAGAAACCGTTCCTCGTGCACCGCGAAGTCCTCTGCTCCGTCTCCCCCTTCTTCGCCGCTGCCCTCAACCCCTCCTACGACTTCCGCGAATCACGCTCCTCCACCTTCCACCTCCCCTCTGCCCGCCCCATAGATTTTGAATACCTCGTCCAATGGATCTACACTCGCACCTTGACGCACGAAGAAGTGGCCGCGCCACACCCTGCCTATTTCCGGCTCATCAGGCTATGGATCCTGGCGGATGAGTTGCAGGTTGAAGGGTGCAAAAATGCGATCATTGATTTCATGGCCAAGACGGCGGATGAGAGCAATAGTGTGCCGACGCCGGATGATACGGTGACGGTTTTTGGGGAGGGGGGCGTTAGGGAGGGGAGTGGGTTGAGGGCGTTGGTGGTGGATTTGTTTGCGTGGAAGAAGACGGATCATTTGGTGGAGGGGCATGAGGATACTTGGTTAGTTTGATCTTCTTCCTCATTGTCATTGCGTGGCTTTTTCGTTTTGTGCATTTACTGACGCATGTATTTTCCAGGGATGAGAGCTTTTTGCGACTACTGGTTGCGAGGCTGAAGAGGATGAATTGGCATGAGAAGGGACATGCGCCTTGGAGAAATCAGATCACGAGATGTCGGTTGTATCATGAGCATAATGATCAGAGTACTTGTGGGGATAGTGAGAAGAAGAAGTGAGTGTACGGTTGCAGGAAGGGTTTTGGGTAAGGGTGGACTTGGGTATGTGTATATTGTTGGCTGGGTATTAGACTGGAATGTGTACTGGGAGCTCGGCGGCGGCGGCGGTCTTGTGTGCTGTATTAGGCTTAGACTATCACTACATATTCCTTCTACCTCAGTCACCTTATCATCACTCCAGGGAGCGATTGCTCATCTACAAGTACACTGGAGCCGGTGGGGCACGAGATCAGAGACGAAGTTGATGGATCTTTTCCACGCCCGTAGCCTATTAATATACGCGTTGGCTTTTTCACGTTTTATGTCTCTCCCTACTGAACCCGCCGCCGTGGTTTATTCTCCAGAAGCTCGTTTGTTGCTAAGCCTACGTCACGTCAGCGTTTTCAATGTTTCTGAATAGGCGGAGCAGTCAGACAGTTCGTAGGGGTTTTAAGGATTATTTGGAATTGTAAGGGTTGAAGATAGGGTATGGGGGATTTCTAATATGAGACCGTCCTTTGAGAAATTCGGAAGGGGCCTTCGTATCGCTCAGGGCTCAAGCCGGTAGGTGTTAGTAGATTTACGAGACTCTACTTAGACGATGAAATACTTAATATAAGGGTGTCTTCGGTGGAGAGCCATACAGGGTCGCACATTAAACCGCACTAGTACTAGGAGGCCTGCACTCTGAAAGAGCGTAGCGTATAAAAATAATATTGACGTCGCTTTCTGGGCTATTGTTATTCCAAAAGGAATTCTGGTAATGTCTGCGGCGAGGCTCCTTGAAAAGCGAACTCATCAGGTCCCTGGTAAGCGTGGCGGTTGTCGAACCTTGTATTCGTATCATTGACCGTGGGCTTCAGGCAAGTTGATAGTTTCGGAGTATTTCTTTGAGGTGCCTTTGAATCATGAAAGCCCGCAGGACGGGACTCTGTGGTTATTTGCAAGAAGCGTTGAGCCATACAAGAAGCCTGTAGACCTCGTTGAGGACGAGGCCAACCCATTGCCATGGTGTATGTTTTCTAAAGAATCACCAAGTCACGTTCGAGCTCAGACATTTACTTTTCAGTACTCTATCTAGAAGGTCGGGCTGTCTATACAAATACAATCTCCCTTGGATTAAAATCGTAATCAGGCGGGCCTGGCTTGTCGTGCAAGTCGCCACAAAACTACAGTTGGACCAAGAAAGCCTTGGATAAGGGGTATCAGATTATGTTCCTGGATCAACGCGGTAATACATACAACCTGATGCTGTTATTGGAGTTCACTACATGAGAGATCCCTGCAGGAACCGGATTGAGCAACACTGTGACAGCGCAGACACTTGCTAGACACGGCGGCCCAATGGCTCAGGCTCTCTACCTCAGGCATTTTCGGGCTAACAGCATTGGTAAGAGCAGGCCGTGACAACTTATCCCGAGTCTAGCCTGACAAATTGAATCGCTAGTTGAGGACTGCGAAGCCATCAGAAGATGTATCACTTCAGAACAACCCGAGGAAAAGCAGAAATGGTCAATCATTGGCCAGAGCTTCGGGGGCTTTTGCTGCCTCAATTATCTCTCTACCCAGTAAAGCTGCTACCTCTATTACCCAATGAGTTGCTGATCCCAGAACAGCCCGGAAGGGCTACGAGAAGGCGAGATATGATAGCCCTGATGAATCTGGCCTGGCTGACATCCAATAGCCTTTATACTCGCGGGTCTAGCACCGGTTGTGGTCGAGCAGCCAGACCCCGTCTATCAAAAGCTCTATTGTATGCCAGCTCCTGGTTTCAGACTGCTCAATGACTACTTATACCCTCCTAGACAAGGTTGCTGAGAGGAATGGGAGCTACTACGATAAATATTCAGAAGATATTCAGCGTGTCAAGAACATCATCCACTATCTCCAGACCGAAAAAGTCATACTTCCTTCGGGTGGCATATTATCGATCGCTCGCTTTCGCCAGCTTGGGATAGAGTTCGGATTTCATGGTGAGAGATCTCTCTTCGGATTTTCCCTTTAGATCCCCAGTTAATATTCTTATAGGCGGCATCGATCGCGTACACGGTAAATCATGCTCTCCCAGATTCACATGCGTGATATGACTGATAGAAAAAGATATCATCTTACGCCTGGCCACCGACCTTGACTATTGCGGATACTTCACCCGGCCTACGCTCGCCGAGTTAGAAAGCATGCAAGTTTTCGACAATTCTCCGCTGTACGCTCTATTGCATGAGGCAATCTACCTTCAAGGGTAAGCAACGAGCCTCGTCTGTCATGGAGTCCAACAATAAAGTACTGATGCGTTATTTATTCTTTAGGGATCACGCTTCAAACTGGTCGGCAGACCGCATAATGAAAGAACATCCGGCATTCATGAATCTTTCGACTAGCAACGATGAGCCGATTTTCTTCACTGGAGAAATGGTGAGTGATGAAGATTGGTACACGTCATACAACCTCGTTCGATTTGGGAAACGGCTTGGACATGAGACGAGACGCACAACCCCGACCAACCCTTACCTCAGCAGTCCTCAATCCACTCACTCCAACTAATCCACACGAACACAGATCTACCCCTCCATGTTCCGCGACTACATCGAACTCCGCAACCTCGCCCCCACCGCCGACATCCTCGCCCAAATGACATCCTGGCCTCCCCTCTACGACACCGAGCGCCTCGCCCACAACGACGTCCCCGTCTACGCCTCCATCTATATCGACGATATGTACGTTTCCCATGACTTTGCGAGGGAAACGGCGATGAAGATTAAGAATTGTAAAACTTTTGTTACGAATGCTATGTATCATGATGCGATTGGGGCGGCGGGGAAGAGCGAGGAGGTTTTTAGGCAGCTTTTTGGGTTGAGGGATGATGTTATGGATTGATTTGGCGGTAAAAGGAGGGGAGGGAAGGGCGGGGCGGCAATGGGTTGGGGAAATGGGTGCGGTATACATGGGGGGCTTTGAGGTTTTGATGAGGGATTTGTGGATGCGGTGAGGGATGTTGGATAAGTGATAGAGTAATGTGAGAACTTAACGCATATGTGTGGTTAGATGGTAGGGGTCGTCGGGCAATACACTAAGGTGGGGGGGCGAAATAGATATAGGATAACCATGTGGAAACAGCATTTTACGTAGGTTAAGAAAAATGCTAGAAATAGGATGAGGTCTAACCTGTAGCTTATTACGGATTGCGTTCAGAACTAGCCCATGCACCTGATGCTCCACGTTAGGCACCTCAAAGATCGCTGGGTTCAGAAGAAGCCAAGCAACTCCTTCTTGGAAGACGGCTTAGTTCCGGGGCAGGTACACTTCCATAGACCGATGCTCTTGCTACATTCCTTTTGGTACAGCTGTTTCGAGGCCCGTTTCCAAAACCTAGCACACCATGCCTATGCGTCTATATCCATCCTCTCCACAACCACGACATCATCATCTGCTGGTAGCTCTTGCACCGTCACATACTTGCTGATCTCTTCCCTTGTGATGATCTTCTCATTCAGCACGGCAGTTGTCCCACGCTTGAACAAATAGCTTCGCTGTTTCTGCTCCCGCTGGTTGGGTTTGATGTAGTTTCTCAACAAGGTGGTTTTCTCCGCGGTGATGACACAGACGTCCACGTTTGAACCAGAACCAAGATCGTTGAAGATACCGGCCTGGATGGCGTCCGACGCGAGCTTGACAGCCTCTTCTCTTGTCATCTTTTGCTTCCATTGCGTCTCGAACACGGACATTGCCGCTAGCGATCCACTGCCCATGGTCACGTACGGAAGCTTATCGGTACTACCGTGAGCGTGAACAGTGTATAGGCCTACGCCTGTTGGGTCCACTCCGGCAACGACCAGGTATGCACCAACGTGGCCTTGATATCGGAAGAGGTGTTGCTTTAACATCGTCATACATGTCACGACTCTGGGTTTCCTGCCTGTGGATAAGGAATGGAGTTCAAGATTTGAGGAGATGATAGCGGTGGTGAATTCGGTGTCTGCCGCGGTTCCAGCTCCCGCGCACCATATCTGGGGCGCGATGTAATGGAGTTTTTCGCAGTTCTAGATGCCCCACCCGTCAGTCAGACTGGAACCTTATGTTTTACTGGGGTTTCGGATCTTCTAACCTTGTCAGCTACTATAGGGCCTGATGTAGCTCTGGTATCTGCCGCTATCACAACTCCTCCATCGAAGATACATCCAACGATCGTCGTACCGGTGCTTGTGGCTTTAGGTAAAGGTACGCCTTGAGCGTGTAGAGCGGCATTTCGGTTGTGGTTGGAGAAATCAAAACCGGGCATGTCGAGAAGGGACGGCTTAGTCGCCGCAGAGGCTAGATATGCAAACGAAGGTCTGAGCCAGAAGCGTATGTGACGGATGTTCAACACAACCCGGACTTGGAAAATCAAATCTCTTGGCTGCTTGGTGAGTGATGGTTGTGTGAGGTAGATAGCTACGTACTAAGGTACTCCCTACATGTCTGTCCTTGAGCTTCCGCTCGTAAACGCGAGGAGCTTACCAAGCTAGCCTTTTTGGTCAACGTATCCGCGAAAGGCTGTTTAGACGCGTTGTACCGGAAATATCTGCGCCTCCGATCAAGCATGGTAGCAGGGCTGAGCTTTGCTCTACGCAGGCTTACCGCTCATCAATATGTTGATATTCTACTGATGAGAAAGAGAAGCTAATCTGGACCGCGCTCTGCAATATTTCTCTGGGAGACCTTCGTTGTCCCGAACACGCTCATTTACAGCACCTCCAAAATCTCCGAGGACAGATGCAATTTTCCAACCCTTGAAGCGCGAGGTCCGAACAGCCTCGCCTACCTTCGAAAGAGCAAGAATGGCTTTTCGTATCGGAAGCCCCGGGGCATCAGCTTTTGGCAATGCCGCAACCGGCTCGACAAATACACAAATAGGTCTAGAACTTGAAGAAATTCAGACAGAGGTGAGCGTTCGCTTAGAACTCTGAAAAAACTCCCTATACTGATATTTCTTAAGGCTTTAGGTTTCCAAACTCTCGCTGGGGAAGCCAAACTCCGACTAGTTCCTTCATGGCCCGCTGGAGCACTTCCGCCGTCCACGGCTTCTCTCCTCAGCATAGCCTCTAGGAGAGGTCTCCTCGCTGCTGCAGGTCCTGATTCTGTAGTCATTGCTGCTACCGAAGCGGTACGGAAAGCATTCTCCGACAAAGATGCTGGGGACGGCAGCATCAAACCTTTTACACCGCAATTGGTTCTGAAGCTCGGGACGAGAATATCCCAGGTAGCCTTCTCGGCAGACGAGTCCTACTTGGTCTTATCGGCTGAGCAAGGGGGAGGCTTGGCTGTGTACGAGGTTCAGAGTCTCATGCAAGGAAATACCGAAAGTACTTTCCAGATCTCGACAGATGGTGCTGCATTACGCATGTTGTTACCCAATCCTACCCCAGAAAGAGCCGAGCTCTTTGCTGCGGTGACCGTTACTGGGGAGCTATTGATTGCCAACCTTAGTTTGCGCCAGTTCCTGAACGGACCACAAGGTGTGAAAATGAAAGACGGCGTCAGCTGTGTTTCTTGGAGTGCACGTGGGAAACAACTTGTTGCTGGTCTTGGTAACGGAGCTTGCTACCAGATGACCCCAGAAGGAGCAGGAAAATTTGAAATTCCCGCACCCCCGGATATCGAGGGTGACCAACATGTGTCGGCTTTGGCGTGGCTGGAAAACGAGGTCTTTCTGGTAGCCCATACTACGTCTACCCAAGATGAGGGTATAATTCCTGCTACAACATTTCGTTTAATAAGCCGTCAACAACAGCCACAGATCGTTTATACCTATCAGAAGCTGCCAGATCCCGTTTCGCCTTTTGGGCTAAATCGATCTCCACCATATCAATTCATACAACGTCTTCGGAACTTTCCCCCCAACCTATCAGATTTGCTCGTCGTAGCATCCACCTTGTCCACTGATGTGGGCTTATTGACACGATCAGAAACCCCACTTGCAAGCAATGTGGATGCGGAGAAGATCACCAAAGTGTTCACGACAACTACAATGGCCAACGATACACGGCGTGCCCAGTTACCAATGGACGAAGACCTCTCCGACACCTCCCCCATTGGCATGGCTTTGGACCTTTCGGCAACCGAGAAGGTGCCAAGACCGCTGCCCAATGAGGAGATGGACGAGTCCCCCGGTCCTCTTCCGGCGCTCATGATCCTTAACAATGAAGGTCTGTTGGCCTCTTGGTGGATAGTATATGCCGAGTCCATCCGGCAGGGAACGACATTTCCGGGCTTGACCATAGTTGCAGCGGCTCAGACCCCGGCGCCGTCGACACAGAGTGCGTCCCCCTTTGCCAGCTCGGCCGCGCAGGGCATACCTGCTCCCTTTGCCCCAAATGCTTTCGGCAATGCTCCAGCCCAGAATAATAGCTTTACCACCAGCGCGACATCCGCATTTGGCAGTAATCCTACCTCCAATAGTGCTTTTGGAGCCCCATCTGCACTCGGCTCCAAACCCTCTCTATGGGGCGGAGGAGCAGCGACAAGCAGTTCTCCTCAAAATGTGGGTTCAACCTTCGGCAAACCAGCCTTCGGGTCATCGACTCCATTGGGCGCAGCCACAGGAGGAGCTGCGTTCGGAGCGGCAGGCGGCCTCGGTAACCGACCTTCTCCCTGGGGCGCTCCTTCCGCTGGTACGCAGACTGCAGGGACTGCCTTTGGCCAGACGGCTACTTCGGGTATGGCCGGCTCGACGTTTGGCAATAGCAGCGCGGGCCCAACTTCCAACGCACAGCCACCAGTTGGTTTTGCGTCTTTTGCACAAGGCCCTGGCTTTGCAGCTGCAGCGGCGACACAGTCAGGAGGCGGATCGCCGTTTGCAAAAGCCGGACAAGGAGCTTCTTTTGGTTCTGGTATGGAAACGGACTCTGTTTTTGGGGGGACGCCGAAGCAGTCCGGAGGCGCTCCTACAAGCTTGTTTGGAGGCAGTGGTTTCGCTGGGTCATTCAAGGTTGGGTCGACGTTCAAAGGCGACGGCACAGCGTCCACTGATGCTCCGAAACCTGCGGCTACCGCGGATATTTCACTGTTCGGAGGTGATTTTGCTTCTGGTCTGGCAGAAACACAGAAGCAAGCGCCCACGCCTGACAGTAAAGAAGCGGACATGACTGAGGACGCCAATGTTAGTGAGCAGGAAGTCATGAGCGATGCTTTACAGGCCGAGGAGTCCGCTACTCCGGCTGCCAAACCACGGCAATCGCTCTTCGGGTACCAGCAGACGACACCACCCATCACTGGGGGACTCTTTGGTACTCAAGCACAGAGCGAGAGGACACCCGCTATAGTCCAAAATAGTACTCCTGCATCGGTTCCAGCAACAAATCCCACGCCTGTATCAACAACACCGGAGGACACCCCAAAGAAAACAGAAGACACCGCTCGACCCTCGATAGAAACCACTTCCCTACCAATCAAATCCGAACCCGAAGACGGATCTCCACCTGGTATCAGTGAAACCGTTCCCAAAGGTCCGCTGCCACCGGATCCAACAAGCAAAGACAGTTATTCTCCGGGCGGAACCTCACAATCTTCAGCGTCCGGTTCCAAGGCGACGAATGATGACGCTCCGCTGCCTCCCGATTTCCTGCCGTCAAAGCCCAAGTTGAAGACGGCTGAGGCAGGACCGGAAGAACAGACGCAGTTACCTGAAGGAGACCTTCCCCCATCAGATGACGAGGGAAGTGGTGTTGATGTCGCAAAGGAAATTAGCCCAACAACCGACCCAACCCAAACGCCGAAGATAACCCCAGGTAGCTCCTTTGGCGCTACGCTCGACAAGTCTCCTGAAGGTCTATTCTCTTCCAAAGGCCAACCAAATGCCCAACCGAAACCGAAGTCTCTCTTTGGTGAAGTCGGCAAATCATCCGCATTTGTTTTCCCACCGCCTTCGAAAACACAACAAAGCCCCAGATCTCCGAGCCCAGTTAGGTTGACACAGTTGGCAACAGACAATTTAAGGCCTGATAATGCCCGATCAGTTAGTGCCCCGCACGGTACCTTCAAGGCTTCGTTTGACCGAAAACCGGGCCACAAGCCGCGTACGCCACTGGCAGATCCACAGCCCTCCATTCAAGAATTAAGAAAGCGCGAACAAGACCGTCTAGATGCTCTCCGGGCTCAGCAGCAAGAGGAAGAACGACAGGCTCTGGATGATCAGCAAGATGAGGAGATCCGAAGATTGTTGGACTCAGAAATTGAGCCGACGACGGTATTGGAGGCCTTCATCGCACACGAGGATTACAATGAAGAGGAGAGCAAGCCCGGATTGCCCGGTCAGATCGAAAAAGTTTACCGGGATATCAACTCCATGGTCGATACCATTGGACTCAATGCACGGAATTTAGAAGCTTTTACTCTGGGCCATACCGAGTTGTGTAAACAAGATGGTCGTTCGCAAGACGATCTAGAAGAGCCTGATTGGTGTCTCGGCGAAATTGGTGACCTTTTGGAAATCGAGAATCAAATTTCGAATCAGGTAGACAACAGCCGCATACCAGACTTCAGGACCAAGTTAGCAGAACTCCATGATCTTCGACACGATCTCCACAAGTTGAAGTCTAGGCAGCATGAGGTCATGAAGGCTGTGGCTGCGAGAGATGATGTGGACAGAACTCAAGCCGCTCGATATGCGCCTTTACCAGCCGACCAAGCATTGATGCAGAAAGATATACGTGTGGCCTTCAAGAACATCCAGGAGCTCACAAGCGAGGCAGAGAAGAAGGTCTTGGAGTTGCGCACCGATCTTTCTTCACTGGGCACTAACAGTAGCGATCGTTTGACTAAGAAGCCGACCGTGGAAAATGTGATGAACACGATCATGAAGATGACGAACATGGTTGAGCAAAAGAGCGGTGATATTGATGTGCTTGAAGCTAAGATGCGGAAACTTCGCATTCCGCTTGCTATAGCAAACGGCAGCCGGGAGAGCTCGCCATTTGCGGCCTCATTGTCTCGGCACTCCCCTGAGCATGTGGATTCGTTAAGCAAAAGTTTGGGTGGGTTGAGGCTGTCAGTTAGTCGGAACGGGACACCGAAGAAGGGTGCGAGCAATGTTGCTACTGCGGAGGTGGAGAGATATCGGAACAAAATACAACAGCGGAAAGCGATGAATGCGTTGGTCAGGCAGGTGTTCAAGGGCGACAAACCTGTTATTCGGCGATTGGACTAGCACCGAATCAAGTAGCAGTATGTAAGAGTGTTCTGGGATCGTTGAAGGCCCTAGAACCCAGGATCGGCGTTGGGAAGGCATTGAAGGGGACGCAAGATTTGTATCCTGCGAGCATTATGAGTCAAACGGCGGTGTTTTTGGGAAAAGGGGTGTAAGCTATGTAGAGTATCTTGTATTTATTGATGCATAGCGAGGGAAAAGGGCGGCATCGAACAGATTCATAGCAATATTACTGACTCTGGAGACGTACGAAACAGGATAATGTGGAGAGTTTGTCCGAATATAGAACACTCATGAGATTTGCGTTGAAGTTGTTCCGCGAACAATTTATTGATTCGGATTGGTTGCCTGCTATAAGATACAAGAGCCGGAAAGGGGGAGGATTTTGGTCAGATAGAGATCACGCACCGTAAAGTAGGACAGAAAGCAACGTGGAGCTCCGCCATCCCTAAAGGACCAAGGTAGAGGCCCTATTATTCTAAGAAGCAGAGCACATTTGGGGGATGCCGTCGGTGGCAAGTAACTCTCATAGGCTTCAAGCTTAACCGACGTGTCAGACTAGGGCTGAAAGGCAGTTGACTGACTACCTAAAATTGGTCTATATATGCCTCGAGAAGGATGAAAAGCAGGAGGGTGGAAATGTCTTGTTTAACGCAGGGGTCCCTGCAAGGCTGCGGAGCCATGTATCCGCAGACGCTATACTCTATTCGTTAAGGCATACAGACTTTAGCGCCAGGCGATGTCCGAGAAGCCTTCGCTAATAGAGAAGCCTCTCCTGTTCAACATGAAGTATTAGCGTCCTTGTTCTACCTAACTGCGATGGCATACCGCTCTGTGTTGCCTTCCAGATGGGGTGACCGCCTGTGATGAGCTTTCGGTTGTATACTGCTGAAATGTCTGTTATTGGTAAGTCTAGGCTTTATTTCGCAACGTACGACGTCGGTGCCGTCCAAGGGCGATTGAGAGTATGTTTGTTCGCTTTCTACTCACTCGCCTCCGAACCTTTTCCGGATGCTAGAATGCAATTTGAAAGTACAATTACACGCCAAGGTAACTAATCTTGTGTTGACATTTGTGGGGCGATGAAAAAAAAAGAAGACTGAGTCTGCGGCTATGCCTTCCGAATCCAGGGCCCTGCGCAGCTTGGAACCTAGATGGGCGGCGTCCTGGCAATGTCAACGACATGATACCAACTTTTTCAAACATCGTCGCTCGATGTTACAAGCGAAAAGCTGTCTGACGCATAAGAACACGCACGGTATGGTCTTCAGAGTGCTTTTTCAGTCGATTGGAGCGCTATCAATGTCTGATTCATCTTCTTTACAAGGTAACCCCGTGCATTGAGGCTGGCACCCAGCAATCTCACACCATTACAATGCTTTGTT
>QQTW01001517.1_pt1 | contig 16295 bp, 11 predicted proteins | sample 1904831 | NCBI WGS metagenome assembly QQTW01 (sample SAMN09435610, study PRJNA476489) | Subsurface metagenome, whole genome shotgun sequencing project. | reverse complement strand
TCAGATGCTAGTCAAGAAGCTTTTCTGATTTTGAAGCAAGGCTCTTTAGGGACATTATCAAGGTCATGGGAAAGCCAAGGGCCGAGGCAAGAGAATAGAGCAGATGATTCCTATGTGTCATGGGTGGCAAAGTTGCTTCGTTTACTTCGTCAGAATGGTAAAGAAGCATAGCATGGCTCAAGCTTCAGATATATATATAAAGGCTGCTCTGGCGCCGTCCAAAGAGCCCAGCTTTGAACTCATTCAGTAACTAAAGCCTACCTTTGACTACTGGGCAGTAAGGTTGATAATTCGTTTTGCTTCGTACACTGCTGCTAGCCCTACTTTGTTCACTTTGTTCTCGACCCTTGACCTTTTGAACTTGCTTGAAGAGGACTCGCCACCCATCGGTTTGCTAAGCAGTGACGACGCCGTCAACGCCTTACACTTTACTGCGTTGTGGCCAGATCCAACAAGGATGGGCAAGAAAGGCATTACGGCGGAAATTGTACTCGATGCATACAAAGAACATCTCCCTCGAATGCTTGACAAGCATTTGGATCAAGTCTTCATGCAAGATAATGCCAAGGTGCATACTGGCTATGTGGTAATGGATTGGCTCGATGAAAACCATTATTCGATCATGTCCTGGCCACCCTACTCCCCTGACCTCAATCCCATCGAGCAAATTTGGTACATCATGAAGGTTTGGATACATAAGCACTATCCAAATTTGCGTATCATGACTTTAGGGGAGGAAAGAACCAAATAGTACATTGTGGAAGCGGTGGAAGCAGCTTGGAAAGCGGTCGGGGAGGATTATCTATGGACGCTTATGGAAAGTATGCCACGGCGGGTCCAAGCGGTTCTCAAGGCAAAGGGGGGCTACACCAAATATTGAAGCAGTGGAATCTCTTCTATACTATCTACTCTATGTACATTATCATTCTTGTCACGTTCCGTTTTGTTGTTGTTGCGCTATTTCCATTTGATGCGTTTGTTTTGTCACCTAACTATACATTGATGTATGAAGTACGGTCCCTCGACTACTTAGCGAGCCGGCACTCTAATTGGAGACCAGGATTTGCGTCTTCCAAATGGACGATGCCAGGAGAAATATTACTCTTAACCGTACAAAGTGGATTTTTTGTCTCCTATATATCTCGCTTTCTTCAGTAACAAAGAGAAAAGCGCTCACTATATTTCGTTAATGGTCTAATCGCTTCATCTCCACATCATCTTTTCATCCTTGAAATAGTGATAATTGAGGGACAACTCATTCTTCTTTCGTTTGATAGTTTGACCAACCAAGACCAGCTTTTGCTACCTACCGTCAACTGTACGGTGATGGTTGATATCCTTCTTCTTTTGTCGACCCTTCGAATGATGACGATGCCATCACTTTGGTCAGTCCATAACGAAAACCCAATCCCATGATTGAATAAGGTCAGTTCGTATGAAAGGCGCCTTGACGGACCTTCATCATTGCCATGGTACGGTAACTGAGGATTACCTTTACTTCCATGAATTGCGCGATGATGGTCAACTGACTGTGATCTGCTGTCGCATATATGACGGGGCATTTTGAGATCTCAATTTGATAACGGACCAGAGCATCAAGGGGTGGGTCACACAACACACATTGTCTATCATACTATCTAATTACCCTACGATTCTCCCTCCTCCTTCCTAACAATGACCCAGTCTCTTCCCCCCTCCCTCCTCCTGAATCCTATGCCCACAGTCTGTCATCTACCGTACCCCTCGAATCAATTCATCTCTCTAAATAAAACACCGTCGCAATGCACGAATCCCATTACACACATCTCTTTCTTTCTGACTGCCGACCATCTACCCCACCCTACCCCATCCTAACCTGCCCACCTAACGCATCGAAAACGAAACCCAGAGCCGGACCATTTTACGATTCCTATTCCTCCTCAACCCGTACCAGAATCTCCTCCAACAACCCCTCCAGAAACCCATTCACCTCGCCACCCATCCCGACGGGGGCGATCCCATCGACGCGTTCAATCTGCTTAAAGATACCCGCGGCCTTGAACACCAACCTCCTCACCTCGTCGTTCGCCTGACGGTATCGTTTCTGCATATGTTTGCTGACCGAGCTGTGTCCTTCAATTCCCTCGGATAATTTCGCGTTCAGACGGTACGTCCGACGGGCCAGGGCGGATTCGAGCGCCGGAAGGACCACGCCTGTTAGAGCGGTCAACTCGGTCTCCGCTGGAGTCTCTGGTGGATGCTGATGAAGGAGTGAATGGCGTGACTCCTGTCGTCCTTCAGCGGACTGGGCTCGTCGCGGTGGAGCCGACGGGGAGGATTCGGGCGCTGGGGTGGCGAGTAATGGCGGCAAGGGTGAGAGGTCTAGCGTTGACAGAAACCCTTGGGACAGCGCCGGTAGGGGTTTTTGTTGGTGCAGGGCTGATGGAAGAGGTTGTCCCTGCCCGGGGTACGCTTTTCGTTGTTGGTGTTGTGGAAAATCCCTCGACTGTCGTGGTGCGAACTGATCTATAGTAGATACCGGTGCTGGAAATTGCGTGCTTCCCAACAACGGCGCGGCCGGGAGCAGACCTAGCCCGGATGGCTTCAGAGGCAACTCTTTGGTTTGCAGCATCTTCGGAGGGTCGGGGTCAGTGCGACTATTACGATCGAACCGATTACGATCTCCCCGATCGTCGGCACCGTCCACGGACATCAGTCCGAAGTCTCGAGATAGCGATTCCTGGAACGATTGGATGCGGTCGACCGAGTTGGATCGTCGGCGGATGGACATCGTCTGCTTCAAAGACTTCTTGGGCAGCGGCAGCGGCTGAAATTTCGTGGATGGTTGTTCCTTGAGCGGGGAGGGCGGTAACGGAATGTTGGCTGGCGCCGTCGGCGACGACGGTGGATACGCGCCTGGAATCATCCCTCGACGTGGCGACGGAGGCGTGTTCAAGTTCTGGGCGACGACGGGTGACTTACTCGCTCGCACCGTCTCCTCGTCGTTCTCGTCCACCTCGACACGAAGGGGCCGCAACTGAGTTGGTCGTGCCCGGCGTGCATCGTTCTCGATTTGACCCAGCGGAGCTGTTGTTGTCGGTGCTACCTGCGGCTGCGGCTGCAGTTGCTTCTTGGCCCATGCCCCCGCCTCCTTGCGGGGCGATCCCGGCCCCATGACGGTCCCCTGCCGTACGGTTCCAAAGTCCCATAGATCCTCGTCTTCCGGCTCCGTCATCTGCGGCTCCTCCTTCGATCCTGACCCGCTGTCGTCCGAGTCATGGCTGGGATGCATCGCCATCCATCGCTCTTGCCGCTCGATCAGTTCCGTCAAATACGTCGTCTTCTTGGCTCGCCGCACAAAAGGATGCTTCAGGAGCTCTTTGGCCGACGGACGCTCTCGCGGGTCGCGACGCAGACACAGTGCGACAAAGTCCTTGAAGGCCTTGCTGAAATCGCCCTCCAGCGTGGGTGGCGGATTCTTCGGGATGAGAAACAAAACCTTCATCGGGTGGATGTCGGCGCAGGGTGGTTCGCCGTGCGCCAGCTCCAGCGCGGTGATGCCCAAGGACCAGATATCGGCCTTATGGTCGTAGCCGGACTGCTTAATCACCTCGGGCGCCATCCAGTACGGGGTGCCGACAAAGGTGTTCTTCTTGGTCATAGTCGCCGTCAACTGGCCCGACACGCCGAAATCGGCCAGCTTGACCTGGCCATTGGCGCTCAAGAGGACATTGGCGGCTGCAAATCATTAGCCTATATCGGCAGGCACAAGTCGAACTCGCGAGTGCTATGCTCAGTATACCCACCCTTGATGTCCCGATGCAGCTTCTTGTCGTCATGCAAGTAATCCAGACCCATCAACAACTCCCGCACGATGATGGCGATGTAGTCCTCAGGGATCAAGCCGGAGCGCAACAGATCGCCGCAACTCCCGCCGGAGCAGAACTCCATGATGATCCAGAGATCGGATCCCTTGAGATACGAGCCATGGTACTTGGTGACGTAGGGCGAGCTGAGTTCGGACAAGATGGAGATCTCGAGGATGATGTCCTCAACCTCGTCCTCGGCGTTCTCGACATCGATGATCTTGATGGCGACCGATTCGCCTGTTCGCTTGTCGACGCTGGTCTCGAGTCAGATGGGATCAATATCGCAGGGTGGAGCAGCTACTGACCCCTTGTAGACCTCTCCAAAGCTACCACCTCCTGATATCAGTCAGTATGGTTCTTGCGTTCGCAGACTGAACTGGACGAACCGATGCAGCTTTGTTTGGTGTACAGCGTCTCGGGGTCGACGGCTCCATTCCCCGACCCTCCGTCGGCGTCTGTCATGGCCAAAGAATCACAATGCACACTCAATAAAACAACTGAGATCCAGAGATGTTGTTGTGATACTTGTTGTTCGTCTCAGGACTCTAACGATGATTAGACGGTGAATCAGTCTCGTCCCATGCGTCCCTGGCTCGGGTCTTGTTGTTGTGGAATGTAAGAGGGAGGGCAATCACAACGGCTTTACATCAAATGAACTGAAAAGATGTCCCGTGGGAAATGATGATGACCTGACTACACGGCCTGAACCATGAACTAAGCCGGGGGTGTTGATGGATTCGGAAGTTGGCTCGTGCGGCTTTGCTTTGCTTTGGTGGTGGTGCCGGGCTCAAGGGTGGTTCAATGCGGTGCAGCGTGAGATGCGAGATGCACGGCCGAGGAGAGCAGCAGAGATGCAAGGGGAGGTTGCCATCCAATCATCACACGTCAACCACCGAGTCCACGTCAAATGATTTCAGCCTGATCACATCCATCTTGAGTGTTTAGTTACCAGGTCCTCCTCGATCGTGCATTTGACACCAACAGACTCGGAGTGAAGATTGAAATGATGTTGTTTACATGTCCATCCCATGATAGGTGGGGTATGATTGGGTGGGGCATTTTCATCCTCCATCATCACCACCACACAGGATAAGTTCAGATGATACAAATTCAAAACAAACAAATCTTTTATCTCCTACTGAAAACCAACATCTACGAATCGCCTTTTGAAACATATTCTATCGAACACTGCCCAACATCATCACCTCAGTCCATTGGCTAGGGCTGACTGGTTGCCTGTCACCATGCGTGTGATGAAAAAGATGAAGATGATGACGAGCATCGGTTTCGGTTGGCGGGAGCGGGAAGAAAGATGAAATCTGAAGCAGCGACGGGCGAGAAATAACCCAAATAAAAGCAACAGCTGGCGTCTCGCCTTCCGCAAGTGCCGCGCTCAACGCGTGACTTGATTGGCTGCCATGCGAATAGAGCTCCTCCACTCGTTCGCCGAGATGGAGTTGCTTTCTTGTCCATGCTGAACAGTGGAAACTTGAATACAGACCGTTGACCAGATGAACCACCCACGAGCAAAGGCTTGCAACCCCCGATATATGGCGAATTTCTTTGAACTGTCGCGGGCTAGGAAGTGTGCTAACTGGTCAACCCTACGAGATCGGCCAAGACGATGACGATGACGATGTTCAAATCTATTCAGCGTCCAACCCAACTGAAATTAGATTCTCTTATTCTAGACTTGCAATCGAGAATTCCGGCTTGGCTTCCACAATCAAGAACCATTGAGAACTGTTCTAACATTTCCATCTCGACGTATTTTCAAAGACTATGAATCAGACTACACAAAGCTTGATTTTATAAGCACCTTGTAATAAGATTTGAGTCAACTTGAATTCTGCTTTGAATAACCACAGAAGATGGACTTAACTATGCGTTTCAATTGCAAATTAAAGCGTAAAATGAACCTCAATCTAGCATTGATGGAAATCTGGCATGGATATTGATTTCGAGGTGTGATATATCGGGGGGATCGCTGAAGTGGTAATGCTCTTGATACGACTGATCTCTCTATCGTTGTCATAAATTCGATGAAAGCGAAGCTATATTTTGAACATCCATCATTGGTGTGATGTACGCATACCTATCGCGGCTTTCTGCACTTTGGAAGTGTGAAGTTAAACAGGAATCGTATCACTTATCTTCTACCAAAGCAATCTGAGCCTGGTGTGTCACAAGTCTTCAGTTCAAAACGTCCCCTCCAAACCAACCACCAACGCTTTCTTTTAGATTCAACGTTCACCGTACATATATCAGACGAGACAAGTCACCATGGCCAACTCCCAGTCTCCGTCCAAGCAAGGCGATGGTCCTACTCCCCCTCGTGGATTCCTGCCACTCAACCCCGAACTCATGCTCTCTCCGCGTAAACAGAGTCTGGCGGGGCTGATCAAGTATCAATCGGCGCCATCATTCAACGGAGGATCTCCATTGAAAGGAGGACGACGACAGTCGATGCTGCCTCGGGATGAGGAGAGTGGAGCTGGCGGTGATGATCGAAACATGTCACCTCGAAGACGAAGCAAACGACTCATTGGGGAGAATAACCCGCGATATAACTGGTATGTATCTATCCATGCTATCAACTCTAGTACACAGACTCAATGGATAATAATGTACGATGAAACAGGGAACAATATCGAAAGAGTGAAGAGGAGCTCAAACATATGAGCAAACCATTGTATGCGCATTTTTCATTCGCTAGAATGAACTAACATATGTTTCCGACTAACCCTGGGACTCGAGACGAAAGTATTACGCCCGCACGAATCATCTGATCGATCAATACATCTACATTGATCGACTCCTGGACTCATCCCTGCCGCATGATCTCATTCAAGAATATCAAGATGAAGACCATGGTCCAAGAATCAGCAGCAGCGAGCGAGTATCTTCTGGGGATGGGACATCAGATGAGACCGACGACCGAGTTCAACAAGCCAATGGCTCGATGGATGGGCAGCACAAGAAAGGCAAACGGAAGAGGACACCCAAAGACCTCTATCGCCTGCGAGCAGATGAAGAGGCCACGCCCTTACTCGCGGAACAACCGGACTCACCTTCTTCTTCTCCCGCTCCGGATTCTTCGGATCAAAAAGTCGTTCAAAGAGCCATCTACATCAATCTAGTCGCCAATACGTTTCTGCTCGTGGCCAAGATTGCTGCCACGGTTTTGACGTCGTCTCTATCCATCCTGGCCAGTCTGGTCGATGCCGCTCTGGACTTTCTTAGCACGGGCATCGTCTGGACGACGACTCATCTCATCTCGCGTCGAGATCAGTATTCGTACCCGGTTGGTCGACGCCGGTTGGAACCCATCGGCGTGCTGGTCTTCAGTGTCATCATGATCACCTCGTTTTGTCAGGTGTTGCTCGAATCCTGCAGTCAGCTCCTCAAGGGCTTCAAGGCAGGGAATGAAGAGCGCAAGATCGTCCAATTGACCCTCCCGGCCGGACTCATTATGGGAAGCACGGTGCTAGTAAAAGGCGGCTGCTGGTTCTGGTGTCGTCTGGTGAATAATTCCAGCGTGCAGGCTTTGGCAATGGACGCGAGAACCGATGTGGTTTTTAATACCTGCAGCATCATCTTTCCGTTGGGTATGATACTAAACCCCCCTTCCCTTCCAATATTTCAATCATTCTTTCCCTCCGTCCTATTTTGTCCATCTTCCCTTTTTCCCTTTCCCTTCATTCTTCTTCAACTACTGCGCCAGCTAATATATGTAAAAGTCGGTGCATTCGCCAAACAATGGTGGCTCGACCCTCTCGGCGGTTTAGTTCTCTCGCTCTACATCATCAGCACCTGGTCGCTGACCTCGCTCGCACATATCCGGAACCTATCGGGGGCGGCTTCATCCCCAGATCAACGCACAGTGCTACTCTACCTGACGATGCGATTCGCGACGGCCATCCAATCAATTCAGAACCTGCAAGCGTATCACGCGGGCGATGGCCTGATCGTGGAAGTCGATCTGGTGCTTGATGAACGGATGGAACTTAGGGATGCGCACGATCTTGGTGAAAGTCTGCAGTATCTCCTCGAGAGCGTACCCGGTGTCGAAAGGGGATTCGTCCATCTCGATTATCGACGCTGGAATCTACCGAGTCATATCGAGAGGGATGATTAGAGTACATCTTCTCTTCACCCTTTGCTGTTTCTGGCTCGGGAGTCTCATGATGTACTCTAATGTAATGCTGGCATGATATTGATGCGGTTAATTTACGTCTGTTGTTTCTCTTCTCTCGGAACGTTGGCCCATGGAGAAGAATGGCCGATGACTATATCTGTCTTATTGTATGAGCGCCGGTGTAAAGGACGTGTCAGTGATTGAGGGGAGGGAATTCACCTTGACATGCGTGCAACGAAAGTGGAGATGAATAGATCTTCGTCGTCAGAGAAACGACAAAAACCCAACCATTACCGTTATCTTCAGTTTGTTGAAGAATGTAGCTTTTGTCGCCATCAGTCCGATGGAGAGAAGATTAGCGTGGTCGTCGTTGTTGGGTTGATGAAGGAAAATTCGTTAACCGCCGGTAGTTCGAAGAGGACAAAGCGTTTGCCTTCCTTGCCTTCGTTACCTTCGTGGTCCGTCCGATGGAGGAAATGGTAAGGGGGTTGACGTCTTCTCTTCCTCGGTCCCATGTAGCCAAGTCCAGGTCCTAGACCCGCAGTCGTTGCGGACGGCAGACTGCTCCTACGCTGGCACTGGTACTTCGTACCAAGGACGTCGTACTGCAATCTTGACCGTGACCGCGATGTCATGCTCCGCCCCCCATCGTTGCTTTCGTCCACAATCCAATAACCAGAACTCTACCTCGGGCTAACGAAGAAAAGCTAGAAAGGATCCTGGAACAGTAATGGATCACTATTCCGGTATCAGTTGTATATTAAGAAAAAACAGAATTTTATACATTCATATATAAATCGTAATGCGTCAGCTCGTATGCTGAAAAATGAGAAGCCAAGAACAAGAGGAAAGAAGGAGGGTGGGAGAACAAGGCGGACAGCGATCCATCACACATTCAGATTAGGAGACGAGACGAGACGAGGCCAAGGAAGATTAAGAGAGACAAGGATAAGGAAAAAAACAGAGAAAAAGGATCATTAGGAAAGTCAATATATCGTGAAATTGACAAGGAAATGGAACCTGGCCGGCAGGTTCAAGAGAGACGTTAGCTCAAGATAGATTATCAGAGTAGATGTAAATCCAAGGAGATGGCGGACCGGAAAAAGATGCAGTAAGCATCAAGGCGAGCTTTGGTCGTGAGATCAAGCCTGCGTTGATCGGACAGGCATCCGACTGAAGAATGGCGCCGCGGCGGTGGATAGTCGAGATTGGGCGAGCATCGAGAGAGATGGCGGAGGAGGAACTATCAAGGGAGGTATTGATTGGGATTGATGTTGTTGAGGCGGTGGCTGCGGCTGCTGCGGCTGCTGCTGCTGCTGTGGCGGAGGGTGGTGATGCCAGTAGGGCCGATGAAGGGGTTGATGTAGTTGATGAAGCTGGTGCGGTTGAGGCTGTTGATGTTGATGGTGCTGCTGATGACCAGCCCGATGAAACATTTCGAGCAATCTCATTCCCACCGCAGTCTCCAACTCGGTACCGTCTCTGGCGATCTTGATCTCCCGATTGGCGTTCCATGGATTGCGCAAGCCTCGAGTCCGATAGAATGGCAGCCGAGCCGTTGACACCCACTCCACGCGGAACGGTCGACCGCTAGCGTGACTGAATGTTGGGTGTGCCTCGGGTTCTACTTCGGTCTGGCGCTGGTCGTCGTTGGTCGCACCATCCTGGTCTCCCCCGTTGTCGGCCTCCCAGAAGATCGTCCCGCGGGCTGAATCGTCGATAACCTGTCCTCGGGGAGCGTGGTCGGTGGCTGGCGTCGGAATGGCTCGCGGATGAGAGACGTCTTCGATCCGATATGGCTTCGGCGCCCAGGTGATGGACGAAATTGCCCCGTCTTCGATCGCCGACACCATCCGCGCGTAGCCGTAGTACTCGCCCGACTTGTTTGCGGAAAAGATGAGGTAGACGTTCGTCCCAGCCTAGCCCTTCAGTCAGCGCTACTCGACTACTCCAAGGGCTCCAATGCCACCTACAGCGTATGCTTCGTTCAACACCGTCTCATTATGCTTCTGCGTTGCCCAGATGCCGTTACGAACACTCGACTCGAGATCTTCCACCGTCAAACTCTTGACAATGAAATACCGGTTACGAACCCCCTCCACCCGCCGGCGGGATTCTTCGCGGACCTCCGGGCTGACCTCTTTTTCGTCGACCACTGCCGCTGGTGGCTCGCTCGGACGAACCACCGAGACGGGCTCCCCATCCTCTACCCCTTCGCCAGTTTTGGATGTGCGTCGCAGCCGGCACACCAGTCGCACGCCCTTGAATCGTGAGTCGTGAAACCGTTCCATGGCGGCCGCGCAGGCCTCTTCCGTCTTGTAGTTCACAAAGGCGCAGTTGCTCTTGGAGATCAGAAACACGCTCTCGATGTCGTTGGTCGCCTCGCGAGAGAAGTAGTCCTTGAGCTCGACGACGTTCGTTGCTGGCGGAAGGTTACCAACCCAAAGGGCATGGCCTGACTGCTTGGGCTTTCGAGGCGGTCCTCGAGGGACGGACGGATGCGCCATGCTCGGCGAGGAGATGTCGGTGGAGCCTACTGCGAAGAAGTGATGAGTTGATGTTAGTTGGTAGCGGGTGGAGATGGGAGAGCCGCTTTGAGCTGGCAGCCCACGATCCTGACGACATGGGTTGAACTCACCAGCTAAGCCAGCGCCAACAATCCCATCGACATGCCCTGAATACCCGCTGGAGGCCCTTGAAGGAAAGAGCTGCTGCGGCCGACTGTCGACCATCGGATGGCTAGATCTTCGTGTCGCTGTCCCAGCATGGCGGGCAGCAGAAGCCCCGGCGTCTCGTGGACCTTGTCCCGTCGGAGTCTGCTCAAACGGGTATCCCACTGCTTGATGCCACGTTCCAAGCAACGACTGTGGAAGCCCAGCGGGCGTTGGTTGCTGCGGTGGAAAGCCATAAGCCGCCGGATTTGCCGGGGCCATTAGACTGCTCGGAGAGTAAGACGCGGTGTACGGCGCATTGAACGGCATTGGCAACCAGCTCGGCTGGCCGTGGTAGTTGAGCGCAGCCTGACCCGCAAACTGCTGTAGTGGCGGAAACTGATGCATCATCGAAGGGAAGCGTTGCTGCGGAAACGATCCAAACTGTTGGCTCGAATACTCCGGCAAGGAAGCGCTCAACGAGGCCATGCCAAAGGAGGCCGCCGCCGCCGCTTCTCGCGACTGAGTTTGTGTCAGTCCGTATGAGCCGGTGCCCTGCGTCACCGCGCCTGACAGCCCGTACGCATACGCCGACTCGGGTGTCTGCAACTGATAGCTTGGCCCAAAGGACCGTGAGGGGGGAAGTTGGGTGGCCAGCATCGTGAGAGATGACGCTGAATGGTCGTCCGGTCGAGTCGGTCGTGTTGTCCCTTGAGGTGGTGCTCCCCGTAAGGACGGATGTGTCTCGTTGTTCTGGGTAGGCGTGTCGGTGCTGAAAGCCGTAAGGGGGTTTCCTACGTCGGTGAATGCTCGATTGGGTAGAACACCGTCGTTCATAGCTTCTTCGACGATGGCCGGAAGATATCCCCAATACTGTACCCACATGGTGTTCATCTCAGCATGACCGGTGGAGCCAGGGACGGGTAATAAAGGTAGGGGACGCACAGGAAGATCAAGGTACCTGGCTTTCTGAAACGGTCGACAGCTTTTCAATATCGTGGCCCAAAACGGCGAGTCGTCGAGTGGCAATGGCCGGATCTAATCCTTTCCGGCAGCAGCAGCAGCAGCGAGGGGCTCCGCAATGAAGGAGATACTCCTTCTGACTGGTCCAACGCAGGTCGCCCACGTTGACTGGTTGGGCTTAAAACGGAACGCCTGGGGCAGGAGAAGCCCAAAGCAGAAGGATGACAGCAAAGTCAATGGTCGACATCCTCGAGAACGGACGACAGCACTCTCGTGTGTGACGGGACGGAGGGTTGACTCGTCCGACAGGCGACTTTGTCCGAATCGACAACGGATCGACAGCAGGATGGCGAACGTTCGTCGACGAGGACCCGACGGCGTGATACGACTCGACGATGGCCACGAGAGGACCCTGACGAAAGAGGATTGCCGGCTCCGGGCCCTGCAGCGAATGGGGAGGAAGATATGGACCCGGCGGACGCGCTCTCTGTTCATCCCGCCACCCTGAGGCCACCTGCTTCACCTGTCAAGGTCGACAGGCTATGCCCTAAGCCGATTGGATCTCCCTCCCATTACCGGATCAGGGCATGAGATGAGCTGGGGAGGATACTGCTTTAGGGCATGGCGCCCACCACCGCGCACGAAATTGGCGCCGGGTCGAGCAAGTAACAGCACCCAAAGCGGATGCCAGATCGCCAGGGGGGGCTTGGTACGATCCTTGGACCCACGGGAAGGGCATCCAATCCGGAGCGGACTTGAAGACGTCCAACATCGTCTTTGAGACTTCAAGCCATGCTCAACCACATCATCGTCCGCCGAAAAGGGCTCCATCAGATGGGGCAGGCAAACGGGATGCTCCGGGTACCGTGGTGGCAAGGACGCAAAATCAGGGAAGAATATTCCAGTCAGGGTTATCATGCTGTATCCCATCGTCCCTCGGCCTCGGACCTCCTCTCTTTTCCGTCTGACGATCTGCCACCCCACGCCCTGCGGCTCTCCGTCTCCACAATGTCTGTTTCATGGCCCGCCAAGGAAGGGTTGGTTCGTGCGCAATTCTAGACTCCAGCCAACCGGACCAGTCAAGGACCAAGGTCGGCCTGACCTGTTGGTGCCTCTTCCGCATGGCCTGACCCCCCCCCCTTCCCCCGCCGGCAGGCCGGCCCGTCCGCAGGTGGCAGGCTGGACACCATCATGTTCAGATCTCATCGCCGGGCCGCTGCTCAAGCGGCCTGGTTGCACTCAGGCTTCGCCCTCCGTCCGGTCAATTGATCTCGTAAACGGCCATTATCAACGGCCCCCTCGACTACGAGGGTACATCCAGTCGAATCTTGGCTCCATCCCGGGCAGATCCAAGCCACACGGGCAAGTCGTCGTCCGCTAGCGGATCGTATCAAAAGCAAGCGGCACGCCACCGATGCTAGGGTAACGGCGTGCGGGTCATGCACCGCCTCAAACCTCCAGGATGGCCAGCCGGCCGGCAGAACCGCAAAAGTAAAAATCCGATCGGAGATTTCCAGAGCCTGTTGCAGAAGGCTGATTGGTCCTGGCCTTGGTAACGAACGTCTTGAGGAAGCATGGCCCTACCGGGGGGCTCTCCGTGGGGTCCGAAGGAGCCGACATCTGCGTCGCGCAGACAGTGGCGTCGAACACTCCCGGCGCCATGGCACTATGGTTCCCGGATATCCGTCTGGCGACGTCTGCATTAGAGATCCTTCCGCGGATAGGCGCCCCAGTGAGTGGAATCCTGGGCGGACGCTGATCATTTTCGCTGCCTCATTCGTAGTGCGCCCATAACCGCAACGATCGGCGGGCGGTGGGGTTTTTATAGACTTCTCCCGTGGCCACCCACCACGTCTCTTCAACGAGCAGGCAACACGACTGTCATCATGCCGCTAGCATCAAGGGTGTTTGAACTTAGTCGACCGAAAAGCCCGAATTAGGTCGTGTTGAAGGCGGATGCACCAGCCCGGTTGTCGGTTCATCCTGGCAGCTATCGAATCCGGATCCAGGGTCGACATATGGGAAATTCTGGACCTCTTCAGGTAACATTGTTCATCTCTTGAAATTCATAGACAGCGTAGAGGCCCTATAGGAGTCGACATCAGTGGTTGCCATATCCCGGATCGATCTGTTCATCTTGCAGTGGTGCTCCCGCGAATGACAATGGTCGCTGAAGGATTCTCCGATGAATTCCGGACGCTGGCGAACCAGATGCGGCTCCATTAGACGATCTGCCAGGCGGTGCCAACCTTGTCGATCGTTCCATCTGGACGATCGGCCACCAACTCTAAGCCCCAGAATAGCAACCTGAACTGAAGGTGGCGACGATCCAGGAAAGACTGCCGTCAACCGCTGCACCGGGAAATCCAGCAGCTCATCTGCACGATGATCTACCATTAGGCCGGTTGGTCCTGTGCTGCGGTGTCGTAGATCCTCCTTTTTGCTACAGGAATAGGTCCATGGCATGGACACCAGAGCAACATTCTTGATGCGAGAGCTATGTTTAGTCTGTCGAGTGGACCCGTCGCACAGCAGATCGTCATAGCTGCAGTGCTTGCACCCGGGAAAGCTGTAGGAAGTCAGCTAGGCACGCTGGTAAAGAAAAAATGGAAGAGCTCAGCTGTAACCGGTCCACGCTTCAGCCTACCCTACGGCCTTTAAGCCTTGTGTGGGTCCCAAACAGACAGCTCAGTACTTCCTATCTCACCCATGAGCTTGGATATCACCATACAAGATCAAAATTAGAGGTGTGTTGGGCAAACTGTTGACAATTGCTAAGCAGTTCCATTTTTGTTTTCCCCCGCGTGCTAGGCTATATCGGATTCATTCGCAATATCGAGTTACATCTAAGCAAGGGGTGACCAAACTACTCTAGTGCAGCAGCTGAGCAGACAAAGCCGACAAGGGGGGATGCGCATGTATATGTTCCGCCCCAGTAGAGAAGTACTCAGCTTCTTGAATGGGACAGCTACTTCGCCAAGCAGTCATCACATTTCGCGAAGTGAACTACTTTCTGAAATCACCCTTCCAGCAGCGAAGTAGTAGTCGTGGGAAAGATTGTGTTTTTGTTGACAATCGACATCTGCTACCAAGCGGACAAGGGTCAGTGGGATGGATTGAATATTTATTCAAACCGTGGTAGACGGACAAGCTCAAAGAATATTTGCCCGAGTTGAAGGACACGAAAGGAAGAATGGTACTTTCAAACGGAACAGTAGTTCTGGAAAGCAGTCCACTTCGTGAACACAACAAGGAGTTTACGAAGCTGAACACTTTATGACTGGGACGGAACGTATGTATCTTAATCGTTATCAATGTAATGAAGTTTTGGGTGATCTTCGTCATAAGTCGGGTGAACGGGATGTTATATCAGCATCATGAGCCTGATACAGGTTAGGTGGTCTTTGTGACAAAACGCAACTTCATGAGCTGTACAACAAAGGTGATGAAGACGCTGGTCAAGTATAAAGCGGTTACTGCTAGGCTGTCCCATTGATCGTGGCATCCACGTTCCACTTAATTAATTATTCGATAATCTGCATCTCCTCGGTGCGATCCTTGGCAAACGTGTCCTTCCACTGATCCCATATTCGGTGAAGCTCATCCACATAAGCCCCGTGCAGCTCGTCCATGTAAGCATTGTCCGGTGTTGCTTGCTGGATGACCTTAATCGGCCGCCCGACCACGATATTCATGGGGCGTCGATACGGAAGCAGACCAACATCGTAGTTGAAAACTCCACGAGCGTGGAATAAAGGAATGGTGAAGCCCATAAACTTCTTAATGGCCATCTGCGCGTGATGGATCAAAGGATGGGAGTCCGAGGCCACTTGTTCGTACAGATCATTCTCTCCGAAGCCCAGCACAGGGACCAGATCAGCCCCGGTGCGGATGGCGAGCTTGATGAATCCCTTTCGACGACGAAGAACCAACCGCAAGGTCCCCGGAACCGCGTCCAGTGATTCTTGTGCTCCGCCGACCACGATGGTGATAGCACGCCCCATACCTTCTCCGTTCCGTCCGCCTCTGGACAGGCTATTCTCGCAAGACTCTTTCGAGACGGAGGCGAGACCGAGAGCGAGGATGAAGTCTCGATAGAACGGGATGCGAAAGTTGGAGTCGAGCGTCATCAGCGAGTTGGTGATGCCAGGGAAGAGCTGTTCAAAGCCGAGGGCGTTGGTGGCAAAGGCGGCAAACGCGCCATGCGAGATGATGCCGTGCGGGTGATATCCGAAGATGTATTTCCGAGTAGGCGGGAGCTCTTGCGAGCGATGCAGGCGCGCAGGAAAGTAAGATGCAAACAAAGACCAATAGGGCATCGAGCGCAAGAAATGGGAACGGCGAGATGTTTGCCCGGACACACCCGCAGGGGATAGAAGCACATAAACGAGGTAAGGTAGTAACAATGGCCAAGCAATGGGGATAGCACAGAGAAGAAAGAAGAAGGACAGAAAAAGGGAGATGCTCAAGGTGTGCATCAGCACGACGAGCGTTTGCAGTCGACGTTGGAAGGGGATGCGCAAAGGTGCCCAGTGGATGCTGCCGAGAAGTCAGGACAGCAAAAAGAAGATCAGCAGTCAGACATCATTCACGTACTGGCTCCGATGTCGAAAGGGGGCAGCATCATGGCCGCTAACCAGCTCGGCTGTTACTGACGACTGCGGATGAGCGACGTGTTGGTGATGTGGCTTCGAC
>QQTW01001516.1_pt1 | contig 16297 bp, 16 predicted proteins | sample 1904831 | NCBI WGS metagenome assembly QQTW01 (sample SAMN09435610, study PRJNA476489) | Subsurface metagenome, whole genome shotgun sequencing project. | reverse complement strand
GGCGTCCCTGGCGGTCGACCTTTCAGACGGCAATCCCAGTAATGCGAGACAAAGGGCTTGCGCTTGTAGCGCTGCGTCGAGCGATGCGAATAGACATTATCCACGTAGGGAAAGTACGTGAGGTATCTGCCCACGATTGTCCTTCAGTCAATGGGTCAATGATATTCAAAACGCACTCTGAACATACTGCTCCTCGGTCATGGTAATCATCTCATTGACATCGAACAATCGCTGGCGCCAGGCGGCCAAGTCGGGAGGCTCGGGTATGGCCTGCAGACCACTCAAGTCCGTATCCTCCTGCTGCTGTTGCTGCGTGCCATCGTGGGGCGGCGCGAATAGGTCTGCGTCCGACGGCAGACGTCCCAGCGCATCGTGATGGACTGCGCCCGACCCGGTGAGCGCATGTACCGGCGTGAGCACCCCTAGCCCGGCGGCGCTATTGGGATGATGTGACGTCGGGGGCGGTCGTGTATCATCAAAGGCGCCATGACCATTGGCATCGAACACATGGGCCGCCTGGAGCGGATGTCCATTGGTCGCGTGTGTCAGCTCGACCGGCAGTGACGATGGAAAGCCATCCGCCGTGGGATCGAGAGCGTCGAGGTCGCTCCCGCCCAGCGACGTGCCCAGGCCAGATGCGGCATGGTGGGCGTGCGCATGGGGGTGGTGCACATGCGGATGATGATGGTGATGGTGATGATGCAGCGCATCCAACGCCGACGGGCGCTCGAGCTGTCGCAAAGCCGCGGGCAGCTGCTGCTGCAGCGCCGCCTCAGCGTCGTCCATGCTGGTTCGTGGTCTTTCGGCGTGGGTGTTGAAAGCGGCGAGGGGATCGACCGGGCCAGGAATAGCAGCCGGCAAGAGCCTCACCAGCGGAGCCTCATCATCACGTGGATGTCAGAAGCAGCACGTGACTAAGACTGATGTTAGCAGTAACTCTCAGCATCAAGGGCAAGAAAGACAAAAGAGGAAGCAGTAAAACTAACAGTAGAAGAATGAGCCTGAAAGCCATGGACTGGAGAATTATGAGGGTTGTGAAGGAACGTGGATGAGTAAGTGTTGGGCTCTTAGGTGGAGGTTCGCAACCACATCAGCAAGGCGCACAATTCGAGTTGGCAAATCCAAGGCCTCGAGCACAGCAATTGGGATATGACACAAGCTTGTCCGAAGATAGAGATGCATCTCGAAGTAGGATGAGACCAGACGTCACACATAAAACTGCAGCAAACGAAGCAGACCGGGGCATAGAAAGCGCCGTTCGTGGCTATCTATTCTGCAGAATCATAAGATGGAGAAGACAGTAGAGTCAAGGAAAGGGTAGGAGCGACAACGAATCATGCAGAGGTATCTTCGGGAAGCAAATTCCCTCGAACGGCAAACATCTTGCCGCTGACGGTGGCGGAGAAGCTGTCGACCTGGCGTGCATACTGCTCCACCTGGCGGGAGTTCAGCAGCGTCTCGAGCCGACTGGGTTCCTGGGGGAGCTTGAAGAGACGGGTGTACTCGTCTTCCGGAAGAGGGTCCTGCTTGGCCGCCACTCGCACAGCGTTCTCAGCCTTTCGTTTCTGCTGCCAGGACGCGATCTTGGCCTGCTCGCGTCCCAGCTGTCGTTGATAGTACTGGTAGTTGTTGAGCTCCGTGTAGTGCGTTTCGATGCTGTCCAGGAGCAGATCGCATGTCTTTTCCATGAAGGGGTCGATCGAAAGGTCTAGCGAGTCCAGATTGGGGTTGAGGGGTGATCGAAGTTGAGAAGCTTCTTTGGCCAACGAAGAGCGACCGAGCGGCATCGGTCTTGCTTCCGTCGAGGGCGGCGCGGGAAGTTGATGCAGCAGTGACGTGAGGAGATGCGAGTTATGGATCGTTATCGGTAACTCCATCAGAATGTCCTTGTAGCTGAGATTGCTCTTCTGCAAGCTGGTGCACCAAAGATGATCGATGTCAGCTCGTAAAGAATCCTAATATATGTAAATGCCACAACCGTACCTCTCGGTCGTGAATTTGCCCTCCTTGTACTGTGTCATGAAAGCGGGGGAGAGTCGAAAAGCACGCAGGCTCAAACTGCCCTGGGAGCTTCGACTGACATCGTGCACCAGCGCCACGGTGCGCTCGTTGAGCTCTTTCTGATAGAAGTATTGATTCTCAATCATGTTGGCGGTGACGAAGTTGCCCATATTGGCGCTCGTGTACCATCCAACGTTATTACCGTCCACGTTCACCTCGCGCAGATACCGGATCATCTCGCTCTGATAAACGGTGTTGGCCTTGGCACGCGGAGCTGCCGCTGCCAAGTTGGAGGCCGCATTGGCATCGTGGTGCGAGTCGGTGTTGGGGAGCTCGACGGTGGGGAAGGGGTAGGCGTTGGTCACCTGCAGCACGTCGGCCACGTCGAGTCCCACAATGAAGCCGGTGGCGGTCGTCGGGAAGGTCTGCGTGCAGTGTTTGATGACTTTCATCGCAACCTGCAATGCACCTCAGTTGAATATAGAACAATATATGGAGACAGAATGGACGTACCAGCGCCTCGACTTGGACGGCCTTCAGCGGCACCTCTTTGCTGTACATCGTTAGTACCCAGACCATTACAGAAGACGATATCAAGCTTACGGAAGTGAGTCAGCCATGTTTGAAGATGGTCGAGAAATGGCCCGAGGTTGAGCTTGACGACTAAACAAAAGTGTGATCGAACATCAGGGCTAAATTTCAGAACGGGCGAATTCCGACATCAGAAACTAAAATCCGATATTTCCGCTCGGTTATCGGTCATCTACGCCCCACTAGTTGTGTTGCGGGACCATCAGAACCCTTGACGACCAAAGATGCCGCTTACACCCGGGCAACATCAAGGACCCACTTCCAAGAGCATTACTAACTAGCTGTCAGCATCCTATCCAGGCTTACTCTGCTCACCCATTGAGTTGTGGAGATATAAAGGCCTTCCTCTACAGATCCAAGTTGATCTGCTTTCCTATCTCTTCGCCTGCCCCAACGATCAGCTCTGCACATGACTGTAGAGAGTATCCCATATCTCTCTTCAATCTTCATTTGAGATTGATCTCTTCTTGATTGTTGTGCAAGATATTCAGCAGTAGGCGTCCGATACTGCTTCCGGTGTCTGCTCTTTCAACAACTGTCTTCATATTCCAAGAGAACATGCATCGAGAGGTCCTCCAATATCCCATTTCCGATGGCCAATCTACTCGGTTGAACACCGTCGACGTCTATCTACCCTCGGATTGGCAAGCTCAGGATCATAATGACTCCTCGAAGATCTGGGTCATGTGAGCTTTAGTTCTCCCGTCCATGGACATAACACCGTCACATCAGATCCATTCTCCATCGGGAAACCCTTTAGCTAATATAGCCCTTTCACCGAGGGTAGATATATTCACGGTGGTGCTTGGCGAGACCCCGATGCCACATCGGAGACTTTCATCCCGGCGTCCGAGATTCTTCCAGACAAACCCCAAGTTCAAGAACACGTCGCGGGCATGGCGTCCATCAACTACCGCCTCTCCCCCTATCCCGCTAAACAGGGCGATGATCCTCCGGACGACCCTGCCCGCAATGCTCGTCATCCAGATCACATCCAGGATCTCCTATCCGCCCTCAAATTTTTACAGGACAAGTATGGCTTTGGCGAGCGGTACGTGCTAGCAGGGCATAGCGCGGGCGCAACCCTGGTGTGGCATGTCCTAATGTATGCTGGCTCCACCACCTCGATCACTGGTGCCGACGCTACAACAGCCATGACGAACCCGAAAATTGCGCTGCCCCAAGCCATTGTGAGCGCAGCCGGGATCTACGACCTTCCCTCTCTCGTCCGGCGGCATGAAGACATTCCTTTATACCAAGAGATCGTGCGTGGAGCTTTTGGCGATGCATCCGAAGACTGGCTCGCAGCGTCTCCCCTCCATTGGATTCAGAAACATGATTTACATCGAGAATGGTCGAATGGACGGGTTATCGTCCTCGCACACTCCAAGGAAGATGGTCAGGTGGAGAGTGAACAGGTAATTGACATGTGGAATGCGGTGAGAGCGGAGGATCAGAAGACGGATCAGCGAGGGCAAGATGCGGATACTGAGACAGTGAAGAAAGCGAACGGGGATGGATCAGGAAGACACCAGGAATTGATCTGGCACAAGGGAGAGCATGATTCAGTCTGGAAAGAGGGAACGCAGTTGGTGGACGTCATTCTCGCAGCTCTGGATCGCATAATCTGATGTTCTAAGGTATTACTGACATCAATATGATTCGGTGGTCGTCTGCTTCGTTGTCAAAAGAATGTACCAAGTAATGGAACTATAGAGGTTGATCAGATATTCAGCGTCAGAGCAGCACACGCAAGTCATCATTCAGGTTCGGAACCCGCAATCGCAGGTGGCCCACTGCTTGTGCTACCTAAGACATCAGTTGATTCTCGACGGGGATCAGTTCGCCAAAAGGATTACCAGCAAGATGCACCACACTCTGAAGAGTCCCTACTATGGTGTGAATTATCACGCTCTGCAGGACATTTTTGGTCGGGTTGCTTTGGCATGATTGATTATCTTCCAGGCCACACCATCACCATCCGCTTCAAGTTCATGGGGATCCTCTCAACTGGTAAAGATGTGGACATCCACCCTTCGACTGGTACATTCGCCTACTCAAGGCTTTACAGCAATTCACGATTGCTGAGCCATGCTCTCAGCTCAAGCTATTTGAATTCAAAGAGCATCTCACAAAGTTCATGCTCTCGGGGAACAATATCAACAGAGTTATTCATTCCACTGGGAGTTTTATGACGTTTTACCAAGGAATAGAGAGAAGAAGAGCAATGCACAGGTTTGGGTACTGTTCAACAATCACAAGAGGCATGCTCTAACCTCGCTACTCAAGCTCAACAGCATGGGGCTAACAATGCGTTCGTTCCTCGCTCTCCATGAAGCAAGACCGTAACACAATCATTTTAAATCGTGTACTTGTCAATCGAACTGGAATGGTATCATTCCAGTGCGATCCAGTAATTCAACTTACTTGGTATCGCTCTAGACTTCTTGGGTGTCGCTCTAAAGGTCCCATCCTAGATTTCTACGATGGATTTACCAACGCTATCTGAACGACAATTGGAACGGCCACCAACCATGAGAGTTTTGGGAATCTATGGTATGATGACACTATCAACATGTATCTCAATCCCATCAAACTTGCTCCTACCAGCCTTGCGTGTTTGAGCACACGAATCTCCCTTTTCATTTTTTTCTCTTCGATTCGCTAATAACGATTTGATGGTCCAATCTTTGTAGCCCATCTGATCGCACCACCGCGTTGTTCGCTTTGCTCTTTTTAACACAAAGTGGCGACGCTACTTCGCTTCACCATCACCATCACTATCATCCTAATTGATCTGCCTAGCTTTCACAACTCGCTCTACTAAGGCGCCAGCTGCATTCTGGACACGCACGAGGGTATGATTTCGGCCCAATCACAGCGACTTATGCCCCTCCTTCCTCTTCTTATCCGACTCGACATTTCCAAACGGAAAGCCCGACATGCGTTTATCCGCGCCCGTCTTGCGAGAAATTCTCCCCGACGACGACGCAAACAGAATCACCCAGAGACCAACCGCGGCGAGAACCGCATGGCCAACGGTTGCGATGGCGAAGGCTGACGAACCGATCGTAGACCAACGGGCGTAACAGAAGAAGGCGACAGCGGTGTGATAGCTCGCGGTGATGGTTAATGTGGGCAGCGCGTATGGCGCTTTCGGATCGGAAGGATCGGTGGATGCAGCGGCGGATGTAGCTTCGTGGTGATCAGTGATGAGATTCAACGATTATGAAGAAAGGTGCTAGAGTATGAAGAGAAAGGGAGGGGGATGGCATGACATACTGTCCGAGAATGATGAAGTGAGCGGTACGGAACCGGTCAAGAGAACGCCGAGGAGCCCCAAAGTAATCAGGGTGATGCCGAGCGAACGGCAGAAGTATTCTTCCAGTGCTGTATAATCATTGTTGGTCAGTCAATCTGTTGTGAAGGACGCCCCTCATGGTTGGTTCGTGGAAATCTGGCATATATGGAACAATGACGGCAGGTTGCTGCAATAAATATGCGGATTGAATGTAACGTACGACTCGGCGTTCGAACTTCAGGACTGAGCATCGCCACAATCATAGTCGGCGAGGCGATCAGCGGGACGGATTGAAGCGTCAGCCAGGCGGCCGTGCCGTAGGAATAGAGGTAATAGACCTATAGGCAGCTTCGTTAGCATGATCATGATGAGTTGTCGCAAAGGCGCAGCAGAGCTAGGAGTGAAAGGTCCGTGACATACATCCATAATTGATGTGGGAGTTAGATGTGCTGTTGTAATCTGAACGAGTCAGGGACTGGTCGAGATGGGTGAGGTTGCAGATGTTCAATTGAGCGCACAGGAACGTCGAGTGGGAGGTCTGTTGATACTAAAAGTGGGAGCTTCTGACAGCGGGGGAAAGCTGGTGATCGCCCAGTGACGTTGGCGCGCGAATCCGGCTTGTGATTGCTGACATAAGCTTGAAATATTCAGAATTTAAATCAACATTGATGATGATTTCTTGACCGCGTCGGCTTGGTTACTTGGTGCTGGAAGAACTGATGAAAGCTTTTGCCAAACCCAAGTAGAATTGGTCATCTAATGTCAGCGGGTGATTGGCACAATTTCTACTGGATTAAATCCCAATCTCGATCCGACCGCCTATGGAGTCTAGCAATCCAATCCTCAATGTCTTTGCAGAGAAGAAAAGGGTTTGCGATTGGAATTGAATTTCTTTCCGGATGTGCCAAACTGCACTTCACTGCAACGCAAGCTTCGAGATATTTTGGCCGGTTCCAGCATCTGTGGTGGTCTTATAGTCACGCGTTTCTTCGTTATCAATTAATCTCAGGATTCCAAGATGGACATCCGAACGGCATTGGCAACCTGCCTCAAACCATATATGGGATGCTTCTGAACCGGTTTCGTCATGAGCCTTTTTATTAAAATATCAGTGTTCGGGGAAAACGAGCATACTTTATTCAGAGTTGACATAGATGTAAATGGGAGCTTGCGTTCATAGACAGTGTTTTGTCAGTTAGAGGAAACCACAAGTTTACCATCGTTACCTCGTTCCAGTTAGTGGAATGTAATAAGACGGTAATGAGTAGCTCTGAAGAAAGAACGGACGAGAAGAGCGGAAGAAATGGGAGAGGAGGGGGATATAGACGGAGGAAGCAGACGAATTGTGAAAGGGGATGATGGGTGGAGAAGCAATTCAAAATGTCTGCCGAGTTCATGTTGGTGGGTACTTTAAATGTGTGATTCTCAGACCATTGCCAACGTAATGAGGAATCGATCTTCAACGTATTGTCGACACCATTGAGGTTTGGCTATGGACTCAACGGTAGGAGAATGTGGCCACTCGGGGGGTGAAGGCATGCATGGTGCGGTTGATGACTGTATACCCAAGTCGTAAGCTCGACGACAGCATTTCTTCTTCGTAGGGTCACAACAGCAGATCTTCGTCGCGCGATCGTATAAGTGGATCTCTCACCATTGTGCGTTGGTGGTAGTGGGTTTTCTACCACTTTTGTCGTTCGTTCATCGTGTGAGGGAATTCATTTTCACCTCAGTTGAACACATGAAGATGACAATCCTTATTTCCAGACCCATGGAGCATCACCGGTACTGCTATTCTCCAAATTCTTTCATGGATTCATCCCACTGGCTCGAAGGTACCGGGTGAAGCTATGATCACCATCCTTGGACTCGGCCGATGAGCCCGTCTGACCATCCTTCAAAGCCTGCTGATATTTCGTCGTCAGACCATGCTTCTCCTCCACGCCATCTTCTTCCTCCTCTTCATCGTCATTCTCTTCCATGTCGTCATCGTCCGGTTCGACTAACTCGGCCGGAATATCTCCCTGCTCTTCAGGCTCGTCCTCCGCCTCGCTAACTGTCTCTGGCTCCTCCTTTCGGGGTCTTCGTCGTTGGCCGGACACTCCTAGAGGTTGCGTAGAGCTACTCTCCCCAGACACCTTCAGATCCTTGAGCAATTTCCCCAGATCCTTATCCTTTCTCTCCGTTCTTTCCTTGTCACGCTCTTCCCGCCGTCGTTCGAGCTCCGGTCGATAATCCCGATTGAACTCATCCACCTTTTCGTCCACCGCGGCAAAAAAGTCATCCACCCCGTGTCCCGTCATGGAGCTCACTCCCACGACGCTCAGATTTCGATAAAACTCCTCGAGCACCAGACTCATCGAGTTGAGCAAGGAACCCATGTACCCGCTGCCTCCACCGAGCCCACTCTCTCCACCTTCGACGCCCCCAAAGCTGCCGGACTCCTCTTCCCGCCGTAGCGCCGCTTGAAAGGCTTCAAAGTCGGTCATCCACTCCTTGGCAAAATCGGCGTCTTTGACGTCCGTCTTGTTGAACACCAGAATCATTGGCAACTTCGTCTTGTAGAGGATACTGCACGCGTAAAGCATGTTGCTCATGAACGTGCTCGTCGAGCTGGTCCGAGGAGTGTCGATGATGTAGGCCAGCACCGTCGGGAACGAGGAAGCAAGTGAATCGAGCAAGATACTGCCTGACGCGCTCCACACAAACACCTCAATCTGTCCGGGCGTGTCGATCAGGACGTTCTTGACGGGTTTGCGATCGGGAGTCGCAGGATCTGGCGTCGTCCTTTTTTCTAATAGTCCAATGATCTGGTCGATTTTCGTCGCAAAGAGATTCAAAGACGTCAAGATCCCACCGTTGGGACCGAGATTATATCTATACCATCCCCACACGCAATTCTTAGCAGCCTGATCGACATCGTCTTCTAGGAGTCCGTCTCGGGCTCACTGTCTCATGACCTCCTTGTAGTCGAGGGACTCTCGAATATCGACATTGCTCTCGAACGGCACCGTTCGTACGGCGGGGTCCAGGTTGATGATGTATGGCGGCTCTCGTTTGGCATGAAGATGAGCATTGATTCGTTGCATGAAAGTTGTCTTGCCAGAGCCTGCGTAATATTTGAGTCAGTCGCCGATCTAATACTGCCCAGTTTATTCATTGCCAAAGCAGGTAATTGCACGTACCGGCCATGCCAACGCAGACTATTGCTCTGGGCGACTCCATATTTTGTAAATGTTCAAAGTTCAATGGATCAAATCTGAGGGGATATAGTTGTCGGTAATGGATGCAGTAGAAGGCAAGAGTGACCTACCCTGATGTGTGAATGGTCAGAAGTCAAGTAGCATGTGAATTGAATGAGCTTCGCATAGAGGTATGTACCGTAGATCTGCAGTTTCAAACTCAATCAAACAAGTTATAACGGTTCTGACGACAACAACCAGACGGACTAAAGACCACAACCAAGATGGCATTAGAAGATTTTGAAAAAGCACTGGCCGAAGAGCAAGCTGCGCGTACTAGCTCACACGGCCATCAACGGCTGAGGTCCGAAGGAGACAAGGACAGTAGAAGATATGACCGCCATCACCATCGACGGCATCACCGCTCGTCTAAAGATGAAGACAAAGACGAAAGACGCTCGCATAGACACAAGCACGACAAATCAGACAAGACATATGGGGATGGAGATGAACGACACGAAGATGAGGGCCATCGGCGCAGACATAAGCGCCCACGAGACGGCAGCTCGCCCAGTCGAAGACAGCGCAGGAAAGAAGATAGCGACAGGAAAGGGAAAGACGAAAGATCAGCTACGCCGAAAGATCATGACGACGATGGAAACGAGGGGACCGCTACCAGCAGGCCTGAGCTGCAAAGAGATGCATGGATGGAAGCTCCCTCGGCGCTAGATGTTGAATTTACGCATCGACCTGCGGAGAAAGAGCCGGAGCGGAAATATATTCCAGCATGCGATGTCCCTGACCATGGTGATGCATTGGAAAAAAACGACCAGGAAGATGAAGCAAATCTAGATTGGCTCGGTCGGGAGTACGACGATCAAGACGACTATTATTTTGGAGACGAAGGCTCTAATTGGCGCATGACGAAGCTCAAGGCCGTCTATACACAAGCTGAGGACAGCGGACGACCGGTTGAGGAAATAGCGATTGAACGGTATGGAAATCTACGGGCCTTTGACAACGCTCGAGAAGAGGAGATAGAGCTAGAACGACGCGAGCCGTACGGCGGGGGATATTTTGGTAGAAATGGACCGGACGGGCATCTCTATCAGGAACGCCTTCAACGGGAGGCTGATCAGCGGCAACGGATGTCCGAACGGAGAGAGAAGGAAGCTTCTTCGGTATCTAATCTGCGGGAAGAAGAAGAAAGAAAACAACAAACTCAGCAGCCAGGGCCGGATGACGGGACACCCTCGGGCGTCACGACGGTCCAGCTCGATCAAACAGCGCTCAACCGGCTCAAAGCGCAAATGATGAAAGCTAAGCTTCGTGGATCGCCAGAACATGCCAAATTAGAAGAAGAATACATAGCCGCCAGGGCCAGCTTCGCGAACCGGAAAGAGTCCGATGTGGTTGTTCTGGGGCCGATGGAGAGTCGAATGCTTGCTGGTGCTCGACGGCAGCCAGCATCACAATCCAAGAAACCAAAGAATGACGACGATCTAGAAGGAATGAGCGTCGCCGATATGGTGCGTGAAGAACGTATGACGAGGGGACAAGCAGGTGGAGAAGGAAGACGGTTTGCGGAACGGATCGCCAAAGATGGTAAATTCGATGTAAGTCATCATATATCACCTTCTCTTACCCTCCAAACAGCTTCTGGCGTGAGTGAAAATACCAGTGAGCTAATAAACACCATTATCTCGGTATTGCTTAGGATGATCTCGAATATATGGATGAAAACGCGTCGAAGCTCGCTCGACGCATCGAAAAATCCGAAATCAGCCTCAAGAATACTGCCGTGCATGAGCTCCAGAAGATGAACCGCATCCTGGATAAATGTCCATTGTGTCATCATGAAGATACGAATAAACCACCTCTTGCGCCTGTCGTGTCGTTGGCGACCCGGGTGTATTTGACCCTCCCGACGACGCCGGAGATCAGTCAGATGGGGGCATGTATTGTCCCCGTCCAGCATCGGGGGAATCTATTAGAGTGTGATGATGATGAGTGGGAGGAGATTCGGGTGCGTCTTTGCTCCGTCATCCCTACTTCCGTCTATCATCTGTCCATCTATCTATACATTTCTGGCTCTCACTGATCCCTCTATGTTCGTATGACTAGAATTTTATGAAATGTCTCAAAAGGATGTACCACGACCAAGGTCGGGATGTCATCTTCTACGAAAACGCCGTGGCACCGGAACGTAAAAGACACGCAGCGATGGAGGTTGTCCCTCTGCCTCAGGGACTGGGCGATACAGCACCTGCTTTCTTCAAGGTCAGTAGTCAGTACATTACCGATCCATTCATGACACTTATTGCGAAAACATAATATAGTCCAAGAATACACCTGCTAATTGAACTATTACATTCAACAGGAAGCCATCCTCTCCTCTTCACCGGAATGGACCCAACACCGTAAACTCATCGACACCTTATCCCGTTCTCGAGGTCCGCAAGGTCTAGGCAAACTCTCCTTCCGCCGTTCCCTGGTCAAAGAAATGCCGTATTTCCACGTCTGGTTCGATCTCGATGGCGGAGTGGGTCATATCGTCGAAGATATCCATCGCTGGCCCAAGGGGGATTTGTTCGCGAGAGAAGTATTGGGGGGGATGTTAGATCTTGGTCCGGAGATTGTGAGGAAGCAGGGACGATGGGGTGGTGCTGCTGCTGCGGAGAAGGAGCGAGTGGAGAAGTTCAGGAAGACTTGGAAGGAGTTTGATTGGACAGGTGTTCTCACGGACCAGGAATGAGTTTCTTCAGTTCGAGTTGCCTTGGCGGAGGTTGTAGATAGTCTAGCGTTGGTAGAGATAATGGAAGAAGTTATTACACTCTGACAACATTGCCTCTTTCAAGGCCCTCCTGGCATATGGTTGTTATAGTGAGTGTTACACTGTTCATAGAGAGAGGCCTGGATGTACTCGTATGAAGGTGAGTAGCCCTTCATGTCAAGCCGCCACCCTCCATCGTGGGTGGGTAATAACAAGAGTGGGTTGAAATTTCTCCAGGAAAGAAGATGCTGGTATGGAGAGTCTGTCCCGTCCGTCTCGCTTCGACGTGCGTTTACAATGCAAAGGATATAGCGAATCAGGTCCTCCATCGATCGATCATTCTCGAGGATAGCTACCCTACTCCGTCCGGCCCATCTAGTCGAGTAAAACAAGCATACGTGGTGGAATATCCGCTGCCTTGGTTTGTCGTCGATTGATTGTTGAGATAGATAGCAGTTCCGGGGGCGGGAGGTGAGTAATCTGATTGTCTACTTCAGGATCTGTTTGGCTCTTCCTCCCAAGGCATTGTACCTTAGTCCTTGTCGGCAGCATTGTACATTGGATCTATCTATAGGCCTCGTTGGCTGAAGATGTAGAAATTGTATTACGGAAGGGGTTCTGATAATGCCACACCTCAATCCACTGCGACCACATTCTGATCTAGTGCGGCCACACCCCGGATGCTAGGTGAATATCGATACCAACGAAATATACGTAAACGTTGTGTTAAAAATCTTGAAAACATCAATTTCACATTCGCTCCCTACCTTGCGTCTAGCTTTAAGTAAGTCGTTGACTAGCAAGTTGCTTAATTTGGAAAGGTTCTTGACATGGAGCTCTAGAAGTCTTTCCTCTAAGTCTGTCATGCATTCGGGTAACGAGAGTCAATGTTATTGTTCCAAGGTTTGGACAATGCGACGGGAAAGGAAGAAAATGAAGGCTTTATGCCCCTTCACAAAACTTTTCAGTTGCGGGTTTGAGACATAGTGAATAGCTATCTTTTTACTGTCTTTTCGTTCATATATACCCCCTATATAATCTGAGGTGCGGGATCATCGCCACCCTACGGAAGCTGCTTCAGACTACATTCATCGAGAGGAAAGATGTAGGATCTAAGCTCAACCTAGTCGCGAGCAGGGACAAATCGTTCGGTCGTGATGTATTAAATTGATGGGACAGCTCAACAGGAACCGCTTCACCCTTGTGACGAATGTTTCTTCACCATCCCGATGACGAGGTTGTCTTCGTCGTGCTTACGACAATGGATTCTTCATCACCTCTGTGACGGTCTCTTCATCATGCTGACGACAGAGATGACCTAATCTTCATCATACTGTTGATGACGAAGATAGACGATTGCGAAGCGCTCGTCAATTGCCGTGAGTGCTGAGCTGTTCCATTTCATTCTTCACCCTGCATGAGGACGAAGTACTCCAACGATTGGTAAACGCCAGCGATGCCGATGCCATACAGCAACCGCATAAACAAGCCAGATCAACCGGGTAGAGACGCTCTGCAACAGGCCGCTTTCGGGGCTGGACTGAACGCCACGAGAAAAGCCACTATCTCCACATCCGAAACGCCGAGTTGGTGAAGTGGAGAGCGGTGGATTGGACTGAGTGGAGTGGAGTGGAGTGGATCAGCGTCAGCAGCACATGATCGTCGTGGGTCCGTTCAAGGGTTCGAAACAGAAAGTCCCTCTCCCTCCCACATGTCAACCAACGAGAGGATGAGGCACACGAACCCCTGTACTCCACTTCACGAATGGCGGGGCAGCAAGCCTTCCACTCGGGATAAACGGGCTGCTGTGCCGTGAGTGAGTTTGGGGTGCGGTCCGGATAGTGTCCTCGTTGGTGAATGGCAGCCACTATTATTCACCGCAGGACGTTAGTGTGGCTGACGCCGCCCAGGAAAGCCAACCGACGTTCCCCGCCGGGATATCATCCGGAGGGAGGTCCTAGTCTTCTTCAAGCATGCTTCAAGAAGAGGAGAGAATCAAGCGTAGAGTGGACACTTTGTAGAGTACGAGTACTTCAATACTCGTATGTGGGTTCTTTGAAAGGATGTCAAGCCGGGTCTCCTGTTGGGATGAAGTCAGATGTCCAAAGCGGACTAAGGACGTTGGGAGGAGGTTACGGTATGGCGGTCTCAACTGTGGCTTGCAGTATTCCAGAAGAGGAATACTGCCAATGGGGGAAGAAGGCTTGAGAGGCTAGTAGAGAAGACGCGGGCTGGTGAAGAACCGGGGTGAGTCCAACGTGGAGGGACCAGGGCTAGGGCTAGAGAGCTGATCGATAACCTACACAGTGATTTCACCGTAGGGTGCCCACGAAGAGCCGCCGGAGCTAGCCAGGATCCAGATGATAAGGGACGAGACGAACAGAAGCAGGGCTTTCTCTTCTTGCCGCTTGCCAGTCCATGCTGGTCGTCTCACAACCTGGCTAGCCTCTAGCCACCAAACCCGGGCCAACCAATCCCTGGATTCTAATGGTTCGTTGTTCGTTCGGCGAGAGAAGACGCCATGACCAGTTATCAGGGATCCCCTTCGAACTTTCTTATTAGCCGTTGCTCACCGGATTACGTACCCTAACTGGAAACCTATCCTTGTCTGCCTGGAAGGAGTGGCCCGGTGGCTGGAGAGGTTGGGCACAGTATATTCCGTTCCGTTACCTTGTCCCCGTCAGCCGCTCCCTGCGAGTATGTGATGGCGGCTGAAAATCTGGGTGGAAAGGGCGCACAGGAAGAAAGAAGAACCAGTGTTGGATCGTTGTCGGTGTCAGATCAGTCAGTCAAAAATGGGGGAGGCGTCTTCCCCACCTGGTTTCTGGAGTCAGATCGCCGATGGCGGATCACGAACCCCCTCCTCTCCCTCCTTCTCTCCCATCAAAATCCCAGAGAGCTCTTCGGGTTGGGCACCCAGCCATGGACCGACGCCGACAGACCCTGGACACGTCTCGTCGAGCAGATTCCGGACGGACTTCGGTTGAACAGCCGACATCGAGGGAACCCCCGCTCGATCCCTTCCCTCGCCACTGTTGGGACGGGGTCCTTCCCGTCAGAGTTTGCGTTAAACCATCGTCATCCTGGGAAACTCGCTCGTCAATGCGTGTGATGGCTGATAATCACGCAAAGGGAGGAGATGGCTGGGGCTTCCATCGGCGATGGACGATGCATCCAACCAGAGACGGTCGACCTGGAGTAAATCCGTTCAGGATAGAGTAGATGCTCTGTATCTCCGGCGGGCACAAGACCACCCTCGGAACTTCCAGACCCGACAGAGGTGCCCATAGCATCAGCGTGCAGACCGGCAATGCTGGCGTGGAGGGACGTGATCGTTCCAAGGAAACACGCGATTGCATCGGTACTGTAACGGCGTTCGTCCCACACGACCGATCCAGCGCAGCCCTGCCTGGCCAGGAAGTGCTTGCTTGCATGACCAATCCTGGGCGACGAAAAGAGACGCAATGGTGACCTTTCTGGCCGTTCGTATGGGTAGAGCTACCATTTCCTGTCCAGTGTCTTGGAATTGTGACGTCGGACGAGCACCGAGCTTGAAGCCTCGTTAGGTCAAGTCGGACAACTCGATGGCTCCCATACTTTGGCCATCGTGGCAGTGACGCTCCCGCGAAGATGGATAATAATCACCTCGAATGTCTTATCGAGGGACCTCATTCAGGTCCGACTGGCTCATTTCCTCGACTCAATTCGAAATGAGTGCGTCATATTCCGTAGCAGTCTGACGTTTTCCAGATTCCAATCGGGCAGCATTCCACGTCGTGCTCCGGGCATGAAGCACGCTGTGACCAAGCATCATGTGGTGGGTTCGTATCAAGAAGGTTTCCAGAGGCCTTCCTTGCGTTTTCCGTTTTGAGAATTGCGTGCAGATCCAGAGGTTCCGCATTGATTCGGCGGCTGGGCAGCCTGGCCGCTCACGCTCGCGCAACGTTTTGCATCAACATTCCAGCTGTTTGATCGTCCGTGCTTGCTGATCATCCTGGCCAACGATCATCGTCGTGCCGGGCCCGTCTGCATGTCTTTGCTGTCAACCGTCATGTTGCTGCCTTGTTCCAGAATTTCCATGCGGCTTTTTTGCCTTTGCTTTCATTTATTTTGAGCAGCTTCCATCTCCGCCTTCTGGAACGTCGCTTGGATCTGACGCGCCCCGCGCGCCCCAGCCAACCGCCGTGACGGAAAGTGCCTCACACCTTCCACGAAAGGATTCTGAAGGACGACGGCGTCGATGCTGGAATCTCAGATCTCCACGGTGTGCTGTCGCAGGATGAGATCCGCGGAAACTTTGGATGCCGCCACCATCTTCTGTGACGTTGTGACGCTTGTCGGTCGCTCATCTTGATCATCGTTGATCGATCGGAATGGCGTCGTGTGAGATTGAGACCGATCGAGTTCCTCGTGTCATGTTGCTGTCGATGAGACGGGGTTCGGCACGAC
>QQTW01001515.1_pt1 | contig 16297 bp, 13 predicted proteins | sample 1904831 | NCBI WGS metagenome assembly QQTW01 (sample SAMN09435610, study PRJNA476489) | Subsurface metagenome, whole genome shotgun sequencing project. | reverse complement strand
AACCGCCAAAAATACTTGTAAATTAGCGGTAAGTTGAAGTAAGTAGGCACTATAAATATTAAGTGCTTGATGTTTAATTTTGTAAGCGCTTTTTTAATTATATGGAGCTTGGTGTTGAGGAAGGCGAGTTACAGGCATTTTTCCATCAACCTGTTTTAAGTCGAGAGGTAATTTCTGCTTTAGCCATTCGTGCAGGGGGGCATTATTTAGATGCTACTGTAGGCGGTGGCGGTCACAGCGAGGCGATTTTACAGGCTTATCCCGATGTTAGAATCACAGCTTTAGATTGGGACGAACAGGCAATTATCGCAGCTAGTCAACGTCTTGCGGAATATAAAAGTCAAATTCAATTCGTTTTAACCAGTTTTGCAGATTTTGAGTATAAAAAAGCCTTTTTTGATGGAATAATCGCCGATTTGGGCGTAAGCTCTTACCATCTCGATACAGCCGAACGAGGCTTTAGTTTTCGTAGTACTGCGCCCCTAGATATGCGAATGGACAGGCGGCGAGATTTGACCGCCGCAGAGATAATTAATAATTGGGATGAAAACGAGCTTGCAAATATTTTCTTTAAGTATGGAGAGGAAAGACTATCGCGGCGGATAGCTAGACGGATAGTAGAAAAACGTCCTTTTACAACTACTACAGAATTAGCAGAAGAAGTCGCCTATTCCGTACCAAAGCAATATCGTTATGGTAGGATTCACCCCGCAACCCGTGTATTTCAAGCTTTGCGGATTGTAGTCAATGAAGAATTAACAGCTATAGAAAACTTTTTAGATCGCGCTCCTCTAGCTCTTGTACCTGGAGGGAGAATAGTTGTAATTAGTTTTCATAGCTTGGAAGATCGGATAGTAAAGCATAAACTGCGCGAATCATCCTTACTAAAAGTAATTACCAAAAAACCAATTACCGCTCAAGATGACGAATTAGAAAATAATGTGCGATCGCGATCGGCTAAATTACGAATAGCAGAAGCCTTATAAGGTAGTTTATTCTGTCCATAGGCTGGGTTAGTAATTACTTTGCCACCTGACATCAAAAATTAGAAAAAAATAATCAGGTGTATTTCTGTCTTGACCGTTTACCGATCAACGCAGCAATAACACTATACTTTGCAATAAACCAATTACGAACCCCAGTAAACCACCCAAATTAACGATCGCCTGCAATTCATTTTTGACAATTCCTTCAATGGCGGTTTCTAAATCCGCCGCCGATGTAGATTTGACGCGATCGACAATTACTCGATCGATAGATAAAATAGGGATTGCTTGAGCGACAATTGCCTCTAAATCTTTCTCTAAGTAACGTTCTAATAGTAAAGCCAATTCTTTGCTGACAACTTCTAAAGAACTTCCCAAAGCGGCAGAATTTCTTAATCGATTCAGCAGCAAATTAGAGGTATTTTCCCAATCTATCGAATCAGTAAACCCTTGGAGAAAATCCATTCCCCGCGTCTGCACGTAACCCCGGATAGTATCGCGGGTTGTTTTGCGTAGCTGTCGTACCGTAGAAACAGGCAAGTTTTGTAAGGATATACTTTTTAACCATGTTTTCAAGCGATCGCGTACTGCTAACGATCTAATGAGTTCTGTTAATCGCTCGTTGCTTGCTTCTTTTTCATCTAAACAAAAAGCTCGTAAACGAGTTAGCGTGTTGCGTAAACCAAATAAATTAGCGACTACCCAGTAAGTACCGCTTGCTTTTTCTCTAAATCCTTCATCGATTAATTGAATCGTGCGATCGGTTAAAAAGTCAACTATTAACTGTCTAATCGCATCCGGTGGTAATACTACTTGCAACAGCCAATCCGCCAGCTTGGTTGCTTGATCTTCGCTCAGTTGAAAGTCTAGTAATACTTGGTCAAATATTTGATTGATTTGCGTTTCTAAAAAATCCTCGCGCCGCGCTAAAACCTTTAGTAAACGTGGCAAAGATTGCCCTAATAAGTCCTTAAGGATACCCGCGACAACTTTAGTGCTTTTTTGCTCTTTATCGAGTCGTACCTGCTCTAAAGCCAGCTTTAGCAGCCACAGAATGCCCCCTTGGACTCGTTCGGGTTGCAGTAGTCGCCGCGCCAGTTTTTGCAGTTCGTCTGGCGTAAGCAGCGAACCCATGATTGTATCTGATACTCGTTTGGCTAAACGTTCTTGGTTGCGGGGAATTAAGCCAGGAGTAAAAGGTAACTGTCGTTTACCAATGTAAATCGCTCGGTAAGGACGAAATAGCATTTTAATGGCTATATCATTAGTGAAGTAGCCAATAATTCCACCTACTACAGGCGGAGCAACGTAAAGCCACAAAGTAGACCAGTCCAAAGCAAGATTTTGTAGGTGTAAGAGGCGTTAACAAGTAGCTTTTAAAGTTAAGATGTGCGATCGCACTTTTTCAACTACTAGCACTCCCATCATACCGTTGGCAATGGGGTAATGGGTGGATAAGAATCCAGCATTATTAGCCAATTCTACTTGTTCGCGTCCGGTTGGAAATCGGTCTAAGCTCGGACTAATGTAAGCGTATTCTTCTGTTAACCCCAAGTTTTGCGCCATTGGTACGACTAAATTATCTAAATACCATTGCTGAAAACTACTTAAATAAGTATTAGTAGGACGATGAAAGTCTAAAATTGCAGCAGTAGCACCTGGCTTGAGAACTCGATATAATTCCTGAAGACTGCGAGGAATATCTGTAACATTTCTTAAACCATAGCCCATTGTCGCTGCATCAAAATAGTTATCAGCAAAAGGTAAATTTAAAGCGTCAGCTTCAACCCAAGTTATCGGCGGATGGGGATATTGTTTCAAAGAGCGTTGTTTAGCAATTTCTAGTTGCGCTACAGCAAAATCTGCGCCGTATACTTTCCCTGTAGCACCAACTTGCCGCGCTAGGCGCAAAGCCAAGTCTCCACTACCACAACATAAGTCTAAGCAAGTATTACCAAGCTTTGCTTTGCTCCATTTTACTGTCATTTGCTTCCAAATGCGATGCTGACCTAAACTTAGGCGATCGTTCATTTGGTCATAAACTGGGGCAATGCGATCAAAAATAGCGCGGATATCAGTTGAATTCATTATTTAGTTTGAGCTTAGAAGTCAACAGAGCTAATTTTACTATTGTCAGATGGGAATTTTTATTTACGCAAAAATCGATTCGTCAAACAAAGGGGTATCGCTTCGACTTACAGAGCTAAGGCTTACATTATCTTATAATTGCTGCCAAACTTTGCTTATATAACGGTTATTGCGATCGCATTTCTGTAGTTCTAGAATAGGTAAGCGAACATAAAATAATTTTAACCCCCAGTTTGTTAGGGGTTTTACGTTTAGTCCGTTTCCTTAAAAAATCTATAATTATGACTGAACTAACACCCAACGCCGTCAATAATGACGAGCTATCAGACGAAGAAAGCGAAACCCTAATCCGAAACCTCCGCCAAAAACAAGGTACTTGGGTAGAGTGGGGAATTTCTTGTGCAAAATTACAAAAATCTAGGTTAAGTCCGCAAACTATTTTTGAAGCTACAGGCTTTGAGCCAATCCAGCAAAACCAGATAATTGTAGGTTCTCAAGTTTATGCTTCAATAGAAAAATCTGGGGCTTCGGAGGAAGTGCGATCGCATTTCTCTGGGCGCGGTAGCGATATTTTATACGAATTCCGTCTATTAACTCATAGCGATCGCGCGGCGGCGGCGGATTTAGTCGTCACCCACGGGTTAAATATTGATGATGCTCGTGAAGTCGCTAGAGCCATTAAAGATTATTCCCGCTTATCATCATTACCTAACGGCTTTACTCACCATCGCGGCGATGCTACAGCTTACTACTACTGGCGGTTGATTCGGCAAAAAAACGATATGCAAGAGCGATCGCGTTTAATTGCTAAAGGTTTAAAATTTGCTCATTCTCTCAGTGCTAGGCAACAAATTGAAAATTTATTAATGGATTTTAGCGTTGTCCAAACGCGATTGGCTCCTAAACTACCTTTTTACAGATTGCAAACCGATGAGGAATTATCCCGAATTGTCCCTGTAGCTGGAGAAATGCCTTTGAGTACGGCGGATGTGAAAGCTGTACCGATGGTAGAAGAAATAAAACCTTTTGGGATGGTAAAGTTTGCCGGAGAGCAAGCCTGGGTGACATTACCAGGATGGCAAGTAGTATTAAAAGCTGAAGATCCAATCGTAATATTATCTAGCGGTGAGTTTCTGCCAGATGCCCCAAATAGTTCTACCGAGCCTGTATTAGTAGTAGTAGATCGTTTTGAGCGTGAATGGGATGCAAATAGCTATTTTATAGTTGATAATTCTGGACAAATAGAATTGCAATGGTTTGAAACCGAGCCAGACGTGGAATTGCTAGGTAGAGTTGTTGTATTAATTCGTCCTAAGAAAATCTTAGACGAAGAAATAACTAAAGATGTTTGGCAAATAGACGAATGATTTTGTAGGGGCGCAATGTATTGCGCCCCTATGTCGTCGGGGTGTCCTTATTTTTTGCATCTATAAAGCTGGTAAGGTACGCCAAGGCGGTAATGCTGCTCTGTATCTATAAAGCAAGAATGCTCAAAAAGCGCCAATTGTGGGGGATATTCTCGCTGTCTTAAGTCGGGAGCAATTACCCATAAATTGAGTAATGGGGCTTTTAATGGCGGTAAAAGGGCGAGTTTTTGCCATACAGCTTCGTAACCATTAGGCGATCGCTCTAAAAACACAAAATCACCCGAATCTCTTACCTTCTCCAAGGCTAAAGCAAAACTTAAACCCAATGCTACATTTTGGTAATCTCTGTATCCCATGACAACTAGCATTGGGACAGCAGGCTCTATATTGATGTTTTGGGCAACTTGTTGAGGATTGTAAGGTTTTTGAAAAGCTAAATTAAAAATAACAAATATGCAGCTTAATAAAGAGCCAAGGAAAATTAAGCTGAAAGTCTGAGCAAGTCGCTCTAGACTTTTATTCAATCCGGCGGCGACTAAAGCTAAAAAAGCTGGGTAATAAACAAAGTTATAACGCGGCGTAATCGTAATATCTTTGCCTAAAAAGTAGACAATAATCAAAAATTCAAGCAAGACTACAATCGTAAAACTAGCAAGGGTAAAAGTTGATAGATTAGTAGCTGAAAGTCGCCATAAATGCTTAATTCCTTTAAAACTCAGCCACAATACCCAACTTCCAAAAACTAACATCCCTAAACCAGATAGAATTGCTATTTCTATTGGTTGATTTTCTACAGGGAAAGCTGCGATCGCAAGTAACCAAGTAGCAAAGATTTGGTAAAGTGGTGCAACGTTGTGAGGCGAGGGTATCCAGCTAGTTTCCGGGCGGCTAAAATGACCGATTAAGATAGGTAGCCAAGGAATAAAACTAACAATTATCGCTAATATTGCCAGAGTAAAAGAGAGTTTGCTATGACGAGGCAAATTGCGTCGATGTCTGTACATTACCCCGAACATTGTTACAACTTCCGCAACCAAACCCAAAATAAAAAAGTAGTGGACGTATAACCCGATAATATTAACGATCGCCCAAAATACCCAAATCCCAACTCTGACACGCTTAGAGCTAATATCCTGTTGAATTAAAATTAATCCCAGCAATGCTAGGGTAATCAACAATACGGGCAAAGTGTAATGACGAGCTTCTTGAGAAAGGTACACGCCAAAAGGAGAAACCGCCATCATTGCCGCCGCCGTTAGTCCCGCCGATGATGAAAAAGCTTTAGTATTAAGTAAGTAAACTGCCGCGATCCCACTTACGCCCCAAAAAACGCTAAAGGCGCGTAAAGTCCATACCCAACTAGGGGAAATTGGATTAACTAAACCAAACCAGTTATGCAGCAAGCAAAAAAATAGCGGTGGATGAGTAGATTGGAGCGCAAGATTTTGAGCAATGCGATCGCAGCTAACTTCTGGCTGAAAAACAAAAATTTGCTGTAGCTGATGAAAAGGAATGACTACGTTTAGCGGTACATTATTATAGTTGCGTCCAAAACTGAAAATAGCAGTAATCACTTCATCTAGCCACAGAAACTTGCCGTCTAAGTTTCCTAACCGCAAAATAGCACCCAATGAGATCGCACAAGCTAGTGCTAAGTAATGTAATTTGCGATTATCCATTATTTAAAGTAGTAGTATCTAAAGTAAATATCTATTAATATTTGTTTACACAATATTGTAAGATAGTGTCATTGAATACAATGAGTATATTTGCTTATTAAATGCAATGGCAGCACAATTTCCTTGGCTAACTATAATAATTTTGCTACCTGCTATAGCCGCCTTACTAATTCCAGTATTACCTGACAAAGACGGTAAGCGGGTACGGTGGTATGCAGTAGGTGTAGCGATCGCAGATTTGGTTTTGATATGCTACGCCTTTTGGCAAAACTACGATCCAAGCAGCGCAACTTTTCAACTATCAGAAAGCTATGCTTGGATGCCTTCTTTGAGTCTCAACTGGGCGGTTTCTGTCGATGGGTTATCAGCACCTCTAGTTCTTTTAGCTGGATTTGTAACAACGCTGGCGATTTTTTCAGCTTGGCAAGTTGACCGCAGACCCAAACTATTTTATATGCTGATGTTGCTGTTATATTCGGCGCAAATAGGAGTTTTTGTTGCCCAAGACTTGCTACTGTTTTTTATCATGTGGGAAGTCGAACTGGTTCCAGTTTATCTACTTATTAGTATTTGGGGTGGTAAAAACCGTCGTTACGCCGCCACAAAGTTTATTATTTATACTGCCGCAGCTTCTATTTTTATCCTCGTAGCTGCCTTGGGCATGGCATTCTCTGGGGGTGGTGATATAACTTTTGATATCGCGCAACTTGCCCTCAAAGATTATCCTCTAGCCTTAGAACTCTTTTTATATGGGGGATTGATAATTGCCTTCGGTGTCAAACTGGCGATTTTTCCAATGCACACTTGGCTACCAGATGCTCACGGGGAGGCCTCCACACCTGTATCGATGGTATTAGCTGGCGTACTCTTAAAAATGGGCGGGTACGGATTAATTCGCCTAAATTTAGAACTGCTCTCCGCAGCCCACATTTACTTTGCACCGTTGCTGGCAATTTTAGGCGTAGTCAACATTATCTACGGCGCGTTAAACTCCTTTGCCCAGACAAACATGAAACGTCGTCTTGCTTACTCCTCAGTATCCCATATGGGTTTTGTACTGCTAGGTATTGCATCCTTCACCGATATTGGTATTAACGGTGCGATGTTACAAATGATCTCTCATGGGTTGATTGCATCGGTATTATTCTTCTTAGCTGGTGTAACCTACGATCGCACTAAAACAATGGCAATGAGTGAAATGTCTGGAATTGGTCAGGTAATGCCCAAGGTATTCGCACTGTTTACAATTAGTGCCATGGCATCTTTAGCACTCCCCGGAATGAGCGGTTTTGCTAGTGAAATCTTGGTATTTGTGGGGGTAACAACCAGCGATATATACAGTTCGACATTCTGCACGGTGACAGTATTTCTTGCCGCCGTTGGCGTAATTCTCACGCCAATTTACCTACTATCAATGTTGAAACAGGTATTTTACGGAACTGGGGCAGAACTTAACTGTAACATTGGTGACGATAGAGAACAAAATCAAGAAAATGAAGAAGTTTGTTTTGGTACGGATTGCGTTCTTCCCACTCAAGCGATTTATAGAGATGCAAGTTGGCGAGAACTATCCATTGCCGCTAGTTTTATCGTTTTAATTGTTGGTATTGGCTTATATCCTAGATTTACAATGCAGATGTACGATGTAAAAACCGTTGCAGTTAACACTCAAGTTCGTCAATCCTACACCCAAATAGCTCAAACAAACCCCGGAATCTATGCAAATAGAATATTGGCATCTAAAAAAATTGCTCAAGTAGAATCAGCAAAATTTTTGGGCATAGTCAAGTAAGGTTCTAGCACAAGCAAAACGTTAAAACTTGCTACCGTCAATATAGGTAACTTGAAATAGCAAGCGGTCTTCTATGAAACATGAGTTAGAACCTCTGCGCGATCGCGCCAGGGAATATGTCAATAGCCAATTATTTACTCTCCGGCAAGAAGCTTGTAACCAAATAGAAAAAAGCCTTCGTCCCGGACAAGAGCAAATGGCACAATGGCAAGGCGGAGAAATGGCAGTTTCCGCCGTCCCTGGCGCAGGAAAATCTACCGGAATGGCAGCCGCCGCCGCCGTTGCGATCGCACGTTACAGTCTTCATTCCCGCAATCAACTAATTGTAGTAACTTTTACTCGTTCGGCAGCAGCAAATATTAAAGCCAAAATTCGCTACTATTTGCAAAAAAAACTATCCCTACCCCCCACAGGTTTTAGCGTCCATACTTTGCATGGTTTGGCGTTAAATATTGCCAGCCGTTACCCCGATTTATCTGGGTTGCAGCTAGATAACTCCACCTTAATCACCCCCAACCAAAGCCATCGCCTAATTCGTACTTGTGTAGAACAATGGATTGGTAATCATCCAGGGCATTACTCTAAATTACTCCAAGGGCGGCAATTTGATGGAGAAGAAACCGAGCGCTTGCGCCGTCAATCGGTATTGCGTACCGAAGTATTACCAGCTTTAGCTCATAGTGTCATCCACGAAGCCAAAAGTTCGGGAATTCTGCCCGCAGACTTACGCAAAATTAGCAGCCAATCTGATGATGAGTACGATATTTTAGAAGTCGCTTCTGGATTGTACGAGCAATATCAAAGCATCATGCGATCGCGCGATCTAATCGACTACGACGACATGATTTTAGGCGCTTTGCGGGTGCTAGAAAACGACAGCGCGTGTCAAATTGAACAAAACCAAGTTTTTGCAGTGTTTGAAGATGAAGCTCAAGACTCCAGCCAACTGCAATCTAAGTTACTCAAAATTCTGGCAATCAATGGCGACTCCTCGACAAATTTAATTCGCGTCGGCGATCCCAATCAAGCAATAAATTCTACTTTTACCCCGGCTGACCCAATTTATTTTCGCCAATTTTGCGAACAATGCGATCGCCAAGGACAGTTAGCTACTATGGATCGCGCTGGACGCAGTAGCAAAATTATTATTGATGCGGCTAACTTCACTTTGGAATGGGTAAATCGTACTTATAAAAGTAGCAAAGCCCCTTTTCGGGTACAAAAAATTCAACCTGTAGACGCAGACGATCCGCAGCCAGAGGCTAATCCCGCTCCTGGGGGTAAAGGTTTAGAACTCTATACGCCGCGAGACATTCACCATACAGCTAGTTTAATTGGCGATCGCGCAATTAGTTTATTAACTGAACATCGCGATCGCTCTTGCGCGATTTTGGTTAGAGAAAATAAACAAGGTCAGTGGTTAGCACAAAAACTTGCCTCCCTATGCCAAGAACATGAAATTAGTGTATATGAAGTGTCAGAGAGCGATCGCCGCTCTCACGTTCCGGCGGAGATTCTAGCTTGGCTGCAATTTCTTGATCGCCCCCATTCTCCCGACTATCTCAAAGCGGCTTTAGCTGTCTTAGTTCAACGCCAGCTAATCGATCGTCAAGACCTCAATGCTTTAGCTTTACTTCCCGAACAATTTATCTATCCTGTTCCCCTCGATCCACCCCAAAAAGAGGCTGCAATCAAACCGCGTAATTTGTGTCGTCAGTTGCTCCGCGCTCGGTTAGAATTGCCGCCTTATCAACTCATTTCCTTTTTAGCGTTAACTTTAAACTACGACCAAGCTGAGCTTGCCACCGCCGATAAGTTAGCCGAAAGAGTAGCCCAGCAGACGGCGGGTAATAGTTCTCTAGCTGCCATGATAACGGTACTAGGTGAAATTGTTAGCTCCGAAAGGTTTGAGCCTGTAGAAACTGATGATTTGGAGGAGCGTTTTACTCGTCCCGGTCAAATAACAATTATTACTATGCACAAAGCTAAAGGGCTTGACTGGGATTATGTATTTCTGCCTTTTTTGCATGAAAATATTATTCCTGGTAGCTTCTGGGTTCCGCCACAAACTCATTTTTTGGGTGAATTTAGTTTGGCAGAAGTCGCCCGCGCTCAAATTCGCGCCTATCTCCACGGACAATTATCACTCCCAAATACCGAGCGCGCTTGGGAGGAAGCAAAACAACTAAAAACTGCTGAGGAATTTCGTTTACTTTATGTAGCAATGACTAGGGCAAAGCGCTTGCTGTGGATGTCGGCGGCACAAAAAGCACCCTTTACATGGAGCAAACCCAATGGTTTGGACAATCGAGCGCCCTGCCCAGTTTTTCCGGCGTTGAAGCGCCAATTTCCCCAATCAGCGATCGCTCTGCAATCATTCTATCCTGCTGAAAAAATTGAAACTTGAAATGTATTATGTTTTAATTATTGTGATTTGTAATAAACATGGTTTTTGGATGCAGGTTTAAAAAATAATGTCAAAATTTATTGCTTCAAATATTAGTTATTAAAAAGTTTAAGATATATGAAAGTTTGCTACTTCATCCAAACTCACAAAAACCCTAAGCAAATTTATCGACTTGTACAAACAATCAAACATCTAAGCCCTAACGCTCAAGTTTTAATTGGTCACGATTTTAAAAACTGTTATCTAGATTTAACTCCTCTACAACATTTATCGGATGTTCATTTATTTAAAATGAGTCGTCCAGGAGTTCGTGGCGATTTTTCTTTATTGCAACCTTACTTGCAAGCTATTGATTGGTTATTTACTAACAATTCTGATTTTGATTGGCTAGTTTATCTTTCTGGTCAAGACTATCCTACTCAACCTCTTTCAGCCATAGAAAGTTTTCTTGCTAAAACAGATTACGATGGCTTTATAAATTATAGTGATGTTTTTAGTCACGACTCTTGGTCAAAAAATGAGGCAAGAAAACGCTACTTTTGCCAGCACTATCGCTTGCCTAACTGGAGTAGCAAAATTCTATTAAGGGTATTGATAATTCAGCAACTTACACCAATTATAATCTCTGTTTACTATGGCTGCTCAATAGGAATGCCTGCAAATAAAGTACCTTTTGGTGAAAATTTTGTATGTTATGGCGGTTCTCAATGGCATACTCTTTCTAGAAAATGTGTTGAGTACATAAAAGATTTTGTGGATAACAATAAGAGTATTGTCAACTACTACAAAAGAACTTTAGTGCCTGATGAATCTTTTATTCAAACCATCTTAGCTAATAACCATATTTTCAAGCTTTGTAATGATAATAAACGCTATGTAGATTTTACTGAAAATGAGAGCGGTCATCCTCGTACTCTAGCCAGTAAAGATTACGAAACTATAACTAATGGTGGTTTTCATTTTGCTAGGAAGTTTGAACAAGATACGGATATTTTAGATATGCTAGAAACTTATATGCTTGCTGATTTTTGAAGGAAATATCAAACTATTTAAATAACTTAGCAATCGATATTAAAATTGCCTTGCTTTTAAGCTGAAAACAAACAAATAAAAGCTAAAGTTGCTACGTTAAATTAATAAAAATTATTTGTCTAAGCAATCGCTTAATTCTGACAAAAGAAAAACTTGCCTATTATTGCCAAATTTTCTAGTTAGCGATCGCCCGTACAACCGCACAAAATAAAAACTATCGACAGCCAAAAATTTGCCCGCTATTGAGCGGGCGGCAGCGACAGTTTTGTTTATCAACGTTGCGGTGGCAGTATTGGTACGTGCTACTTTTGATCAATCTAACGTAATTGCTTTGCAATTTGGCTTGATGGCGATTACGCTAACATCTTTGCTGTTGGGTGGAGGAGCAAGCGCTCGCCATCAATCGGAAAAAGCCTTGTGCGATTTCGGCGGGAAAGCTAACTTACAGTGCTTTCTATGACACACTGACAAACTTACCCAATCGGGCTTTATTTAGCGATCGCTTAGAACGATCCTTTGAACATGGTAAACAATTTCCAGATACTTTACATGCGGTACTTTTTATTGACTTAGATCAGTTCAAAGTTGTCAATGACAGCCTCGGACATACCCTTGGTGATCGCTTGCTGATTGCCCTTGCGCGTAAACTAGAAGCTTGCCTTCGTCCTACCGATACCATTGCCCGTTTAGGAGGAGACGAATTTACAATCTTACTAGAAACTCTTTCCGATGTCAGCGACACAATCCGCGTTGCCGAACGCATCCAGGCAGCACTAGCCTTACCTTTTGAGCTTGAAGGACAAGAAGTATTTGCCACCGCCAGTATTGGCATTGCCTTGAGCGCCCCAGGGTATCAGCAAGCAGGTGATATCCTCCGTGATGCAGATATTGCCATGTATCGCGCCAAACAATTGAGGACGCGCTACGAGATATTTAATCCCACCATGCACGCTAGAGCCTTTGCCCACTTGCAGATAAAAACCGAGCTACGTCGAGCGATCGAACGTCAAGAGTTCTTGGTTTATTACCAACCGCTTGTGTCGTTAGCAACAGGGCTGCTTTCAGGGTTTGAGGCTTTGGTGCGCTGGCAGCATCCCCAACAAGGTATCCTTGCTCCTGCTAAATTTATACTTTTAGCGAGAGAACTTAATTGCGCTTACGGGCAAGGTTACTTTTTCTCCCAACCCTTACCCAGCCAAGCTGCGGAGGAGTTAATTCTAGCCAAGCCGCAGTGGTAATCTACTCCTCTACGCGATAACCTAGTTCTGCCAATCGAGTCCGCGACTGCCGCCATTTGGGTTGAACTTTGACAAATAGTTCTAGATGGACTTTGCCAGCAATTAATTTTTGAATTTGCTCGCGAGCCGCACTACCAATTGCTTTGAGCATACTTCCGCCTTTGCCAATTAATATTCCTTTTTGAGAATCGCGCTCGATATTTATAGCAGCAAAGACACGGGTAATAGTTGGCGCTTCTTCAACTTTTTCAATCGCGATCGCCACGGAGTGCGGGACTTCTTCACGAGTTAGCAGCAATATTTGTTCGCGGATTAGTTCGCCCATAATAAACCGCTCTGGCTGATCGGTAACTAAATCGGGCGGATAGTAATAAGGACCAACTTCAAGTTGGGCAATTAATAATTGCTGTAAGTCTACTAATCCCTCGCCATTTAAAGCCGAAAACTTGACCATTTTCCACTGGTTAGCTTCAGCGATTCGCGCATAAGTAGTATCTAACATTTGAGCATCGGCGGGTGGTTGCGTGTCAATTTTGTTGATGCCCAAAATAACTGGCGTTTTGCTGTGACTAAGCATATCGACAATATAGCGATCGCCTCCTCCAGCTTCTACGACCCCATCAACCACAAGTAACACTACATCTACTACATCGATGGCAATTTTAGCGTTTTGTACTAATACTTCCCCTAGTTGATGATGAGGTTTATGAATACCTGGTGTATCGACAAAAATTAACTGGGCTTCAGGGGTAGTTAAAATGCCGCGTAAGCGATTGCGCGTAGTTTGAGCTACAGGGGAAGTAATGGCTATTTTTTGCCCAACTAAATAATTCATCAACGTTGATTTGCCGACATTAGGACGACCAATAATGCCAATAAAACCTGACTTAAAACCAGGAGGTGCTTGGGGAATGGTTGCTATTTCAGCTAAGTCTAAAATCTTGCCTTCGTTAGGCGTTTGGGAATCAATGTTACTTTCTGGCATACTTTTTTATCGAGGCACTAACTAAGAAACTAAACAAAGCGATCGCTCTTGTGCGGTGCTGTCGCCAAGGGTACATTGGTTGAGACTGTTTGTAGCTTGGGAGGTTTATTCTAGAAGAATTATCCTTCTAAGTTCCCGGTAATGTCCGCAACCTTTCGCTCAAATGAGTGCGATCGCTTAAACTATGCAACAAAGGACCGTGAGCGCCAAACTCGACTTTACTTACCGAGCCAACCGGACAGCCCAGCCGAAAGCGGAAACGCCCCACATCAATACCTAGCAGGCTGCACAACATAATCCTAATAGTTGCTTTGTGGGCAACAATCAAAACATTGCCGCTACTGTAACGCTGCTTAATTTCTTCGATAACAAGTAAAGCACGAGTTGCGATCGCTACAGCGAGTTCTCCCCCAGTGGGCGGATACCATGCCGGATCTGCTGTCCAGCGAATGTAATCATCATGATAGTCACGAGCTACGGCTTCTACGGTCTGTCCTTCCCACTTGCCATAATTAATTTCTTTCAATCCGTCACGCAATTCTAATTTTATACCCAGCTTTTCTGCTAAAGGTTTCGCCGTAGCGATCGTTCTTTGCATCGGACTTGCATAAATAGCTTGCCAATCTAGAGATTGATAAGCAACAGCAAACGCTTGCGCCATCTCAATTCCATCAGTAGTTAGTTCGGGATCAACTGAGCCACAAAAAGCATTGTCTCGACTGCATTGTGTCTGTCCATGACGGAGCAAGTAAAGCGTTATAGTCACTTTTGCCTCTGTAATGTTTGATATTCGCTTCTTTTACTCGATATTCTGACTTAACCCTGATATTTAGGGGAGAAACTTATCGGCATAATGAATGCGGTGATAAATTGTAACTTTTCTTACTACCACTTTAAGTCGGCAGCTTCGGAACCTTGTTCGCGTCGAATTTTGCTGTCTTTTTCAAACCAAGCAATTATTTGTGCAGTTGTTAAGTCTTCAATATTTACTGCATATTCTTTAGCAATGTGCTTTAACAAATTCAACGAAGAAATTGTCAGTCTTGTCAAAAACTTCTCATCAGAAGCAAGCAACGCAGCATCGACTTGATTTGAGTCTTCTAGAGTTAAAAATTGTGAGGATTGAGGTTGCGCGTTCATAAATGTCGATCTAATTAATCAAGTTCTGTAACTGGTGTTTCTGGGGCTAAATTAAGGCTGGGTGTCTCTCTAGTGGAAGCGGGAATTTCTGGTATCGAGGGTAAGTTAGGTGCAGGTCTAGGTTTAGTACCAGTACGGCGAGAACGTCTGAAATAACTGCCTAGTTTCTGGACGGTATCTGTTGAGGTTTTAGGGATCTGTATAGAGTTAGGGGTTTCCGTAGGGCTGGGTAACTCAGAAGTAGGGATTTCTGTAGGGGTAGGGAGCAGTTCAGGAGTTGGTTCTATCGGCAGTATTGGTTCGGGAGTAGGGGTTTCTGTAGGGGTGGGGAGCAGTTCAGGGGTTGATTCTATCGGCGGTATTACTTCTACTTCGGGAGTAGGGGTTTCTGTCGGGCTGGGGAGTGGGATTTTTACAGTGTAATCTTGGTCAACAATTCCCCGCGCTACATCGGCGGATATTTCTCCTGTAACTAACTGCGAAAGCGTATCTTTGCTTTTGGGATCGTAAGTAATTGTTCTAGCAGTATTATTAAAAACGTTTTTGACAAAGTTACCTTGACTGTCAATAAATTCTAGTTTTATCCAGTTTTTACCTGGTTTAAAGCCTGTAAGGTAAATGCTTTGCCAGCTATCTAACACAAAGCTTTGTCCGTTAATTGTGCATCGAATCCGCCAATTAGCAAGATTATTTTCTGTGGCAGCTAGGCGCAGAGGAGCATTAGTTAAATAAAAATCTAACAAGATAGGTTCGGCTCCGTAAGTACCTTTGGGACGACTATAAGTTAAAAGTGGCAGCGCTGGGTCAGGATTATTGTTTTGAGTTTTAGTAAAAATATGAAATGTTGTTTGGGCATAAGCACCAGCATTTTTGAAGCTTTCATGCCAAGGACGAGCGGCAAAAACGCGCAAAGTGTGAGTACCAGGTTCTAAGTCTGGCAGTATCAAAGGTTTAGAAAGATCGTAGACAGCTATATAGGGCTGGTTATCCACAATAACGTGCAAGTGAGGACCCAATTCTAGTTCCGAACTTTTAAATATAGGCAAGTCCCGAATTTGCAAACGGACTTCAACTTGGTCGTTTTGGAATACTTCATCAACTTCTGGACTAACTATAGTCACTTGTGGTTGATAAATTTCTAGGTCTCGACGCAAAGTTTGAATGGTTTCTGGAGGAGAGACTTCAACTATGTCTCCAGAGGCAATTTTATTGCTGGGTGCAAGAAACGTTGTTGTCGCGTTACTTCTACTACAACTTGCTGCATTTAATAATGCGATCGCTAGCGAGACGATCCAAAACGCTCTACTCAACTTTTGCCACAATTTGCCTAACACTCTAGATTCTGCTCCTCAGCCATCAATATTATTGATATTTGTTGCTTTTCATCATCTTAAACGCCAATCGCTGCTACAGCCCGACGGGAGATCACTAATAACAGGTAAATTTTTACAACGACTGTACAAATTTTCTTGACTTTTTTTCAACAAGCTCGATTTTCTGAAGAAAAAAAACTGCGATCACCTCCGACTTTGAATTATTGTTAACAAACCCTTAAAACCCCTACAGTTAAGACCCTATAATTC
>QQTW01001514.1_pt1 | contig 16303 bp, 17 predicted proteins | sample 1904831 | NCBI WGS metagenome assembly QQTW01 (sample SAMN09435610, study PRJNA476489) | Subsurface metagenome, whole genome shotgun sequencing project. | reverse complement strand
ACGGGAGGGCGGGTCTCCCTGGAGGCGGTCCGCGACCGCATCGGCGCGGCCGTCGTCGCGCTGGAACTCGCGCGCGCCAGGGAAGAGGTCGGCAGGCTCTCCGGCAGCCTAAAGGAGGTCCGGGCCTCCAACGCGCGGCTCCAGAGGGAGGCAAAGGAGGCGACCGCCGAGCGGCGCCGGCTCCTGGACGAGGTCCTGGAGCTCAGGGCGGCGGCCGAGGAGCGGCTGATGCTCATGGAGCGCGTCGAGCACATAGCCAGGGTGGAGCGGGATCTCGAGGAGAGCACCTCGGAGTTGGACCGCCTCAGGAGGCGGGGACTCCTCGCCCGGCTCCTGAACCGGTAGGGAAGCGGCGCCAGCCGCGGCGCCCCCCGATAAGCCACTCGATGCGCCCGCATGGCCGCAGGTAGTGGCACGGGAACGCATGGGAGACGGCACCCCGAAGCCGGAGCAAGCTCGTCCTTTGCCGTCGCGGCGGACGGCCAAGAGGAGGTGCGCGTGAAACCCCGTGCCGGGGCCGTCTAGCGGTGCGGCCGTGGCGTCAGCCCGGCTCTCCAGGGGACTGCTCGCGGGCCCATCTCGGGCGGCGCCGGAGATGGGCCCGTCGTGGTTAAAGTCGGGGCGGTCGGACGTAACCGGATTCTTTCGCGCCTTTGCGTATAATCGGCCAGGCATGCTCGAGGGACGGTGGCGGCGGGCGACGGTAAGGAAGGGGCATCTTGGAGGGCATTTTCAGCCTGGATCTGTTGGGGGCATTCATCGGTGTCCTGTTTATAGACCTCATCCTATCCGGGGACAACGCCGTCGTGATCGCGCTGGCCGTGCGCAACCTGGAGGGCAACGTGCGCCGGCGCGCCATCCAGCTGGGTGTCGCCGCGGCGATAGGCCTCAGGATCATCTTCGCCTTCCTGGTCTCTTTTCTGGTTCAGATACCGTTGCTGCAGGTCATTGGTGGGTTGTTGCTCATCTACATCTCGTGGCAACTGGTCAAGCCCGAGGAAGAAGAGAAGGAAGTCGAGGCCGGTTCCGGGCTGTGGCAGTCCATAAGGATCATCGCCGTAGCGGACGCGGTCATGTCGCTCGACAACGTGATAGCCCTGGTCGCCATCTCGCGGAACTCCGATGGCGACCCGCGGGTGTGGCTCGTGGCCCTGGGTATCGCGCTAACGATCCCGATCATTATGTACGGGGCCACTATCTTGAGCGACCTCATGGACCGTTTCCCGGTGATCGTCTACGCCGGCGCGGCCCTCCTGGTTTACGTGGCCGTCGAACTCATGTTCGACGACAGGCTGGGCCTGGTGCAATCCTTCGCGCACGCAACGGAGGGGTACCACAGGATCACGGCCTTCGCCGTCGCCGCGATCTTTACGATTATCGCCTTCCTCGTTAACCGCCGCCGGGAGGCGAGCGCCACCTAGGATCCCGCGGCCCGGTCCCGGACCGGGGGGCCGCCAATGCCGACCGGGCCCCTCCCGGCCAAGGGTTCAGTCCCTACCGCCGCGGGTCTCTCGGCAAACGATTCACCGGGCCGATCGTCCCACCGGCGCGAGCCGGCACGGGCTACGGTTTCCCGTCAGAAGCGGGGCGTCCCTTACGAGCCGACGACCACCACCACGGCCGCAATCAGGAAGACGAGGTACAGGGAGCCCGCCCCGAGAAGGTATAACCCGCGTATGGGGCCCTTGCGCAGGAGAAACCCGATAAACACGGCGCCTGACACGAGGGCGAACACGGCCGAGAGGGTGCTCAGGAAGCCGAGGTCCCACGGGGTAAACAAGATGCCCACGGAGACGGGGACGGTGCTCTGGAAGACCATCGCCCCCGTTATGTTGCCGAGGGCCAGGGTGTCCTTGTTGTCCCTGAGCCAGATCACGGAGTTGAACTTCTCCGGCAGCTCCGTGGCGAGCGGCGCCAGCACCAGCGCTATGAGACCGGCCGGGATGCCGATGGCGGTGGAGAGGTTCCCTACCGCGCCCACGAAGATGTGGGCGCCGAAGCCCATCACCGCCACCGACCCGACGACCTGCGCCGCAACGGCCCAGGTCGGCGCCTGCGAGCGGAAGGGCCAGAGGGTGAGGCTGTCGGGCGGGTCCCCCTCCGTGGCGTCGCCCCCCGTCCTTATGGTCCGGATCACGTAGAGCACGTACGCCACGAGCAGGAAGACGGCGAGGCCGATCTTCAGCACCAGCGGGAGGTTTATCAGCCCGGACCCCGCGGCCAGGGTAAAGCACACGAGAAAGAAGGCCATGTCGGGGATGGTGATCTGGCGGTTCACCACGATCTCGCTTCCCGAGCCCCTCCGGTCCTTGTAGCCGATGGCCGCCAGCCCGACGATAAAGAGCGCGAGCGTCGCGAGCAGGAACGGGGCCCCGAGGATGGCGCCGATGCCTATCTCCCCGGCGGCGGCCCCGCCGGAGCCGACGATTACGGCCCCCAGGATGGCGACGATCGGGATCATGGTCTCCGGAAGCGCGGTCCCGACGGCGGCGAGGACGCTTCCCACGGCCCCGTGCCCGAGCCCCAGTCGGTCACCCAGGATCTCGACGGCGTTGGTGAAGATCACCGCCGCGCCGAGTATGGCCGCCAGGGAGAGGATCAACTCGATTATCGACATGGGTCCTCTCTTCCGGTCACATGGGACAAGCACGTGTTAGATTTTCCTCCCCGTACTATACCCAGATCGGGAGAACATGAACGACCTCGACAAAATCCTCTCCGCCGTCGCGAGCGGCGACCTCTCCCCCATCGAGGCCGCCGGACGGCTGAAGGTGGGCGAGACCCGCTACCTTGATGGCTTCGCCACCCTCGACCTCGGCCGCGCCGAACGCAAGGGCGTCCCCGAGGTCGTCTACGCCCGCGCCAAGAGCCCCGAGCAGGTCGCGAAGATCTGCGCCGCCGTCCTCCGGTCCGCCCCGCGCGTGATCCTGAGCGCCCCCAACCCCGAACACGAAGCGGCGGTCCGCCAGGCCCTGCCCGAAACCCGGATCCGCCAGGCCGGACGCTCCCTCGTGCTCGGCGACGGCGAGCCCGCGCCCACGGGGGGAAGGATCGGCGCCCTGAGCGCCGGCACCTCGGACCTCTTTATCCTGGAGGAGGCCCTCGCCGTAGCCCGCGAGATGGGCGTCGAGGCCCTCGCGTTCCACGACGTGGGGGTGGCGGGCATCCACCGCCTCGCGGGCCCCCTCCAGGAGCTACGGGAGTTCGACCCGGACTGCCTGATCGTGGCCGCCGGCATGGAGGGCGCGCTGCCGAGTGTGGTCTCGGGCCTCGTCTCCGCCCCTGTTATAGGCCTGCCGACCTCGACGGGCTACGGCCTCGGTGGCGACGGGACGGCCGCCATCCTCGGGATGCTCCAGACGTGCTCCCCGGGCCTCACGGTGGTGAACGTGGACAACGGCGTCGGCGCCGGCGCCACAGCCGCGCTCATCGCCAACCGGGCCGCCGCCTCCCGCCCACCCGCATAAGGAGGGGCGCATGCGCGTCTTCGTCGCCGTCTTCCCGCCCCCAGAGGTTCGGGAGGCCCTCGCGGAGGCCGCCCGCGCCCTCCCCGCGGGCGCCTTCCGCCTCACCCCGCCCGTACGCGTCCACCTTACCCTGAAGTTCCTCGGCGAGGTGCCGCCGGAAGCCCTCCCCCGCGTAACCTCGGCGCTCGGAGGGGCGGCCAGGCAAGTCGAGCCATTCGGCGCGACCGTCTCCGGCCTCGGCGCGTTCCCCACCGCCCGCCGGGCCAGGATCCTGTGGGCTGGCATCGCGGCGGCGGGGGCGGAGGGGTTCCGCGCCCTCGCCAGCGCCGTCGAGGACGCCCTGGAGCCCGAGGGGTTCGCCAGGGAGGACAGGCCCTTCGTGCCCCACCTGACACTCGGACGCGCGCGCCGTCCGGTCAACCTCGAACTCGGCGGCGCGGGCCTCCCGGACCTCGGCTTCGCCGTCGAAGCGTTGGATCTGGTCGAGAGCAGGCAGAACGATTCGGGGGTTACGTACTCGGTGCTGGCGAGGTTCCCTCTGGGGCGCCCCTAGCCGTCGTCCACCGGCGAGGGTGGGAATCCACCGGCTGGGGAGCCGGCGGCTAGAAAGCCGAGATCAGGGGCCCGATCGACATGATGATGAACAGCAGGATCAAGATCATCACGACCACGGCAATAAAGTTGTTTCCGCTCATGGGCTCGGGCTCTCTAAAGTTTCGGGTCTCTCTATCATCGGCGGGCCAATTCTAGCGGCTCCGCGACGGCCCTGCAGGCGCCCCTCAACCCACGGCCCTGAGCTCGTTGGCGTAGAAGACCCGGCGCCCCGGCGCGGGCTCTCCCTCCCCGGCGAGCTTCTCGCGAACGGCATGGAACTCCTCGACCTTCTCGGCTATGAGCCGCACGACGGGATCCGGGTCAGAGCGCAACTCCAGGATCTTCTCCAGCGCCGCCGCGACGTTGACCTGCTCCACGTTCCCGGCCTGTCGCTGCTCCTTGTAGAAGATGCGGCAGCCGTAAGACCCGGCCTCGACGTCGTGGACCACCAGGATCATCTCGGGCCTCGTCGTCGCCACCCGGGGCACGTTCTCTAGCTCGTACATTATCCTCCGTCGCCGGTAGACTTCCCGCTGCGCCTCTTGCCAGGCTATCGTCGCAAATCCGTCACCCTCATCCAGAGAGTAAACCTCGTCCCTGGCCTCCTCGGCCCGCCGGACCCACCCCGAGATGCCGTCCCCGTCCAGGCTCTCCCCGCAGACCGGGCACCTGTAGCTAGACCCCGTCGCGGCCCTCAAGCCTTCCGGATGCAGGCAGTTTTTGGTTCCTTCCACCATGTAAGAGGCCATTGTACTCTTTTCCTTACCCTCGCGGCTCCCGCCGGCGGCCGGGGAAGGTTCTCTACCTGTACTCCAGCTTTAATTCGATGCGCACCCATAGTCCCGGCGCCAAGTGGATGCTGGCACGCCGCCCGGGACGGGGGACGGGCGACCTGCGGGGGAGTTGGTGGACAGCGGCCGCCGGCGCAGCCTGCACTTCCCGCGGAGTTCGGGGGACGGTTACGGGGGGCCGCGGGGTGGTGGTTCTGGTATGTTCCGCGTGTGTTGTACGTAGAGCATGAGGCGCACCTGGTGCTCAACCCGGCCGCGAACGGCGGTCGGTCGGGGCGGCGGCGCGCGTGGATCTCGGGGGTCCTTGAGGCGGGTGGCGTGCGGCCCGTCTGGCACGTCACGAGGGGGGCCGGGGACGCCTACGGGATAGTCCGCGGGTTGCCGGACGGTGCGCCCGCGGTCGCCGTGGGCGGAGACGGGACGGTCCACGAGGTCGCGGCGGCGTGCGCCGGGACGGGGAGGGTCATGGGGATCCTGCCCGTCGGCACCGGCAACGACTACGTGAAGGCGCTCGGGATCGGGGGCAACCTCCGGCGGGCGCTCGGGGTGCTCCTGGAGGGCAGGGTGCGCGTGGTGGACGCCGGCGAGGTCAACGGGGCCCCTTTCAACAACGGGCTCGGCATCGGGTTCGACGCGGAGGTGGCCGAGGGCGTGGCGGAGGCCCCCCCGTACCTTGGCGGACCTGGGAGGTACGTGTGGAGCGTGGGGCGCCTGCTGTGGGGTTTCCGGTGCCACCGAGCCACCCTGAGGCTCGACGGGGAGGCCGTCGTCGAGGCGAAGACCATACTCGTGGCGGTGGCGCTCGGCACCACCTACGGCTCTATGTTCCGGCTGGCGCCGGACGCGGTGCTGGACGACGGGCTCTTCGAGGTGGTCTGGTCCGAGGAGGTGGGCAGGGCGGAGGTGCTGCAGCTCATCCCGTCGGCACTCTGGGGGAGGCTCACAGACCGGAAGAAGGTGCACGTGGCCAGGGCGCGGGAAGTGGAGGTGGACCTCTCCGAGCCCGTCCCGGCGCACGTGGACGGGGAGATGCTCTCCCCCACCAGGGCGTTTCGGGCGCGGGTACTGCCCGGGGCCCTGCGCGTCATCGGGCCGAAGTGAGGCTACGTCAAGAGCCGAGGGAGGCCAGGTAGATCATGCCCAGACCAGGTGCCCGCGAGGTCCTGCTACTGGCCGTCGTCCTCGCGGCGGTCGTCGTCGTGCTCGCCACCACGGTGGGCGGACCCGGGGCGACGCTGATGTTCCTCCTGCCGCCGGCGGCGCTGTTCATCGTTCTGTACTTCGTGGTGAGGTGGGCCGTGGCGGCGGGGTTGAGGGACGCGGGCGGGGGTGACGGCGGACGGACGGCGCGGGAGATCCTGGACGCCCGCTACGCCGGCGGCGAGATCGGGGCCGAGGACTACGAGCGGGTGCGGGCGCGCCTCGAAACCCCGTAGCCGCCGGCGCGTATAACCTTTCGGGTGCCGTAAAGACGGCGTTCCTGTGGTAAAAAGCCTCCCTGTGCCCCCTGGGGTGGGGGTGTGGTCCAGGCGGCGTATAGTAGAGGTTCGGAGAAGAAGAGATGAGAGCGTTCGTATTTCCAGGACAGGGCGGCGGGGTTGCGGAGCCGGCGGCGGAGTTGCTGCCGGAGATCCGGCGCGTCGTCGGCGAGCGCATCCCGGACCAGGTAAAGATGTTCGCCCGCGCGGCGTGGGACGCCGACGAGAGCCGCAACCTCGAGGTGCGCCCCGACGTGGTGGCCGGGCACTCGCTCGGCGAGTACGGCGCGGCCTACGCGGCCGGCTGCTTCGACTTCGAGACCGGGCTCTGGCTCGTCGCGGAGAGGGATCGCTTCCTGGCACAGGCCGCCGAGGAGACGCCCGGCGAGATGGTCGCCATCCTGAAGGCCGACCCCAGAGAGGTCGAGGAGGTCCTTGGGAGATCAGAGGGCTCGGTCGTCGCCAACTACAACTCCCCGCGCCAGACCGTGATCTCAGGCCTGCGCGGCGCCCTGGGGGACGCGGTCTCGAGGATCCGGGGTCGCAAGATCCCGCTGAACGTCGCCTTCGCCGCCCACTCACCCTACGTCGCCGCCGCGGGCGAGAAGATGCGCGGGACGCTGGACGCCGTGGAGTTCCGGACGCCCGAGGTCCCCATCGTCAGCGCCATAGACGGCAGCGTCCACACCACCGCCGAGGCCGTCCGCGACGCCCTCAAGAACCAGATGGTCGCCCCCGTGCGGTGGGTCAAGGTCGTCGAGACCCTGGCGAAGATGCGCGTGGAAGAGTGGGTAGAGCTCGGCGGGGGCGGCGTCCTGACCAGGATGCTCAAGGACTTCGAGCTCCCCTCGCTCAAGGGCATCACGTTCGAGGACCTGCGAGCCCGCCTCCCGCAACAGGCCCAGAACCTCCTGCGCAAAGAAGGCGAGTAGGTTCCGAGTACCGGGTCTTGAGGGTCTTGGCCCTGCGAGCCGCCGCGTGCTTTCCTCTATCGGCATAGGTGCAGTGCTACGGGCGGGGCAAGGAAAAGGCCGGGGCTTTCGCCCCGGCCCACCTGAAGCCTAGTACCCGAAACCTGGAAGCTACCTCGCCGCTTCGGCCTCCGTCTCGGCCTCGGCGTCCTCCAGGGAGAGGCCGCCGCCGGAGATCTGGACTATGTCGTCCTCCATGGTCGTGACGGTGCCCTCCATGCTGGACCACACGCCGATGGAGAAGCCCTCGTTCACGGGCTCCCCGATCTTCTGCCCGAACTCGACCGAATCGCCCTCGGAGATCAGGGGCGTCGCGGGCTTCAGGAGACGCCCGCCCAGGGGAACGGAGACGCCGCTGACCTTGCCGACGAGCGAGGTGACGCCCTCGGGCTGCCGGGTCTTTATGTCCGCGTACTCCTTGGAGGCCACGCCCTTCGGGATCACGAGAAAGCCGTTGGTGGTGCGGCGCACGTAGGCGTCGCCCTCGCCGAGGGACTCTATGCCCATCTCGTTCAGGTAAGGCCCGCCGTCGATGACGGAGAGGTTGCCCGTCTCGGCCTCGACATCCAGCCCTGCGAGCTTCAAGAGTTCCGTGGCCGAGGACCCGAGCGGCGCCTCGAAGAGCTCGAGCTCGAGGTCGGGGCCGAACACGTTCACGAACTTGGTAGTGACGGGCTTGCCGAGGAAGAGCGCGTTGTAGATGTTCAGGAGCGTCTCGGTGTTCTGGACGATGTGCCCGGCGTCGTAAGGCCGGCCCGGACGCTTGGAGCCGTCAGGCATGTCCACCCGGCGCGGCACCCACTTGCCCTTGTCCTCGTTGAAGATGTTCTTGATGAGCGTCTTCTCCTCGCCCATCGAGTACTTGTCCGGCACCAGGGAGAAGCCGTAGAGCCCGTTCGCGGTCTCCGCGTACGGGGAGAACCACTCCTCGTCCTTGAAGTGGACGCCCATGATTACCTGCTCGATGCCGAAGATGGCCTTCATCGCGTCGAAGAGCTCCAGGAACTCGTCGAAATACTCGCGGTGGATCATCTTGTCGCCCCAGTAGCCCGGCTCGGACTCGGTGCAGTTGACGATCAGGTTCGGCTGCGGGTTCTTCCACTTGAAGTACGTCGGGAACCCACCGCCGCCGGCCCCCACGATGCCGGCCTGGCGCATCAACTCGACCGCATCTTCCCTACCGAGCGCCTTTACCTCATCAAGCGTGCGCCTCTTCAACTCAGCCAAGACTCTTTCCCTCCGAACGCTCTCTGTATCAGGTGCTTATAGTTACAAAATCTGCTTAACTATGGCAGTCAGTATAACCTTTGCGCTTTTGTGTTGCTAGTTCGCGCGACCCCGCTCTGGTAGACTTCCCACGGTTATGAAGCTCTCCAGGCTTACGTCGAACCTACTTCTCGCGTGCGGCCTGATCACGCTCTTCTCGTGGACGACGAGGGCCTACACCTGGTACGCGAACGACCTGCAATCCGACCCTTACCTGGCCTTGCTGCACTTCCCGATCATAGGCGTCTTCCTCGTGATCGGCGTCTACCTCACGTACCTGGGCGTAAGGGGCCGCAGGGCCGTTCGACAGCAAGAAGGCTAGTCAGCAGCAAGGCTAGTCAGCACGCCCTCTTCGAGGGCTCTCAGCTTGTCAGCCAAGTCGGCCGTATGCGTTAGGGCCCCGCGACATCCGAACCGCTCCGCAAAGCGTGGGCCGGGCGGGCTCCGCGCCGCAAAAAGCTGAAACGCTGAAAGCGAGGGCCGTCAGGCCCGAGGCGTGCTGAGAGCGGAGGCGAAGCCGGAGCGTGCTCGGCTATCCGCTACAGGGGATAGTCGGCCCGGGCTTCGGGCAGGTCGGCGGCGGAGTAGTTGGGGACGGCGCGGCGGAGAAACTCGACGGAGCGGGCCGCCTCCTGGCCGCGGGCGTGGTAGATCATGCCGTCCAGCAGCTCCGTGAGGTCACCGCCGTCCGGCGGGGTCATGTTCTCGGTGGAGAGCTTGAAGACCATCTGGTGGTCGGTGGGGACCCGCTCCTCGCCCTCCTCGAAAAGCTCTTCTTTCATCTTCTCGCCGGGGCGCAGGCCCACGAACTTTATCTGGACGTTGGCGGCACCCATTATCTCGATCATCTTCCGGGCGAGGTCCGTGATGGCGACCGGGCGGCCCATCTCGAGGACGTAGGTCCCGTAGCCCTCGGCCATGGCACCGGCCTGCAGGATCAAGGATACGGCCTCGGGGATGGTCATGAAGTACCGGATCATATCCGGGTGCGTCACCGTTACCGGGCCGCCGGCCTCTATCTGCTGGCGGAAGGTGGGCACGACCGAGCCGCGGCTGTCGAGCACGTTCCCGAAGCGGACCGAGGCGTAGACGGTCTCGGGGTACTCGCCGGAGAGGTTCTTCACGACCATCTCCGAGAGGCGCTTGGTGGCGCCCATGACGTTCACCGGGTGCACGGCCTTGTCCGTGGAGACGTTGACGAACTTGCTCGCCCCGTAGGCCCCGGCGGCCCGCGCCACGTTGAGGGAGCCGTAGACGTTGTTGGTGATGCACTCGGTCGCCTGCAGCTCCATCATCGGGACGTGCTTGTAGGCGGCGGCGTGGAACACGAGCTGCGGCCTGAAGCGCTCGAAGACGAAGCTCACGCGCTCGGGGTGGGTGACGTCGCCGACAAAGACCTCGGCGTCGTAGAAGTCCTCGCGGCGAAGCTCCGTGTTCAGGTAGTAGAGGCCGCTCTCGTCGCGGTCGAGTAGGACCAGCTTGGCGGGTCCGAGGCGTGAGATCTGACGCGACAACTCGCTGCCGATGGAGCCGGCCGCCCCGGTCACGAGCACCCGCTTACCGTTGATGTATCCCGAGAGGGCGTCGAGGTCTATGTCCACAGGCTCGCGCCCGAGGAGGTCCTCTATCTGGAGCTCGCGCAGCTTTATGGTGCCCTCGGAGAGGAACTCCCCGAGGTCGGGCATCACCTTCACCGCCGCCGAGGCGCGGGTGGAGGTGCGCCAGATCCGATCCATCTGTTCCCGGCTTGCCTGCGGCATCGCTATGATGATCTGGTCTATGCCGTGCTGGGAGATGATCTCTTCGAGGCCCTCGACCACCCCGAGAACGGACGCGCCCTCTATCTGCCGGCCGACCTCGGCCGGCGACTCGCTGACGAAGCCGACGACCTGCGTCTCGGTCGCCGCCGTGCGCCAGATGTGCCCGGCGAGCGCCACCCCCGGCTCCCCCGTGCCCACGATCGCGACCCTCGTCCTGCGTCCGACCTCGCGCAGGGAGAGCTCGTAGAAGACCCGCGGGTAGAGCCGCACGGCGACGAGCTGCACGTAGGCGAGCACCGAGCCGACCAGCGGCACCGAGAGCGGGACGGGGTTGGGGCTTACGAGCCCGAACCCGTCGGGCCCGACGCAGAACACCGCCAGGAACAGCCCGCCGGCCGCGATGGCCGTAGCGCTCAGCACCTGCACGCCCTGGTAGATGCCAGTGTACCTGAGGATGCTCCTGTAGACCCCGCTCTCGTTCAGCAGCAGGACGAACGCGAGCGCCGAGAAGATAGCAAACGGCCAGAAGAACTGCCAGAACCGCGGCTCCACGCCGTTGGCGGTGTCACCCGCGACGCGGACGATGAGCACGACGGCGAAGGACTCGATGACAATAAAGGCGTCCACCATCATCGCCGCCCCGCGCCTGAAAACCGGCGGCGAGCCGTGGAAGGCACGCTGCAGCCGGTCCACGCCGCCCAGTAGTCGCTCTCCCGCCCCTCGCATAAGCCACATAGGGTTGAATTCTAACTTCTATTGGCGCGTGTGGCTATTTATCTCGAGGTTTGAAGCACCAGGCATCGGATCTCAGGTTGTTCATGGGCCTCTGTTCGTCGCACCGACGATGTCTTCCGGCGGTATCCTGGGCCTGCAGCGGACCAGGCCTCGCCCGCTTCTCCTGAAGCCCGAGACCTACCCAACCACCTTCGGCAACAGGGCGAGCGCGACGCAGAGCGCCAGGGCCAGCAGCAGCCCGAGCAGCGACGAGACCCCGCCCCCGGCCACGAGGAGCGCGGCGAGGCCGGCGACGACGCTCGCGCCGTAATAGAGGTTGCTGGTGCGGCGGTGGAGGTCCCTGGTCGGGGTTATGCGCTGGTAGATGTGCTCGCGGTGGGCGAGAAAGATGCTCTTTCCGGCCCCGCCCCGCAGGCGCCGGAAGAGGGTGAAGGCCGTGTCGAAAAGGTAGGGCAGAAAGACCAGGGCACAGGCGACGAAGACCAGAGGCGTCCACGGTCCCCCCGGCGGCAGCGGGGCGTAGAGGGCGACGGCCGCGAGGACGAAGCCGAGAAAGTACGCGCCCGAGTCGCCGACGAACATCGAGGCCGGGCTCATGTTCCAGATGAGGAACCCGGCCGTCGCCCCGACGAGCGCCGGGAGAAAGCCGCCCGCCTCGCCCGCGAGCGGGACGAGGAAGAGGGCGTTCACTATCGCGACGCCGCCAGTAAAGCCGTCTATGCCGTCCATAAAGTTGAAGGCGTTGCTGAGGGCGGAGATCCAGAGTATTCCGACCCCGAGCACGAGTGCCCACAGCACCCCCGGGGCCCCGTCAAGGACTGGCGGCGGGTAGAGGAGCAGCAGGCCACCCGCGATGACGGCCTGCGCCGCCGCCTTGGTCTTGAAGTGTAGGTTCGAGAGGTCGTCCGCGAGCCCGACGGCCCAGATCAAGGCCGCCGCCGCGAGCAGCGGCCACGCCCCATCCGGACGCAGCACCGCGACCCCGGCCAGCGTCCCGGCGAAGATGGCTATGCCCCCGAGCCTGGGCGTCGGGACCTCGTGCGAGGAGCGGAGGTTCGGCACGTCGAGCAAACTCCGACCGACGGCGAACTTCACGAGCACCGGCACGAGCGTCCCCGCCACGAGGAAGGCCAGCCCTCCGGCGACGATCGCCCCCGTCACGCCCGTGTCCTGCATAGGCGGGTCCTCGACACCCTCCATCTCTTTTTGGGACTGCCCGGGCCGCGGGGAACCGCGACGATGGTCTTCGGGTTTGTCATCGGCCTCCTCGTGTGCTCGGCACAGGTTAGCACTACCCGGTGCCGGGCTTTAGCAAGCCGACCTCCCGCAGGCGGGCGACCTCGAGGGCGACACCTTCGTGGAACGGGCGCGGGGTGTAGTCCAGGTCTCTTTGGGCGTCGTCGTAGGGGTAGGCCTTGTCCTCGCGCAGCCTGAGGACCTGCTCGCTCTTGACGGGGAGCGGGAGCCGGAGCGTCTCGGCGAGGAGGAGGGTTCTTCGGATGGGCTCCAGCGGCAGCCGGAGGAGGCGGGACTCCTTTCCGAGGGCGCGGGCGGCCGTCTCTACGAGCGCGGCGTAGGGGAGCGGTGAGGCGCCGGGCAGGTCGTAGGCCCGTCCGACGGCGGCGGGACGGACGAGGGCCTCGTAGACGCCGCGGGCGCAGTCCTCGTGGTAGACGGGCTGCCAGAGGTTCGTGCCGGGGCCGAAGATAGGGAAGACCGGGGAGCGGTCGAGGAAGCGCAGGAGGCGGTGCACGTTCCTGTCCAACTCGGAGCCGTAGATCATGGCCGGGCGCGCGATGGTCCAGTCGAGCCCGCTGCCCTTCACGATGCCCTCCATCCTCCTTTTCGGGCCAGAGCGGAACTCGTAGGCCGAGTGCGCGCTCGTGCTGCCGACGACCACGAGCCGGGAGATCCCGGCGCTTCGGGCGGCCTCGACGACGGCGCGGGCGTGCTCGATGCCGGCGACGTGCAGGAGGGCTTCCGTCCCGGCGAGCGCGCGGCCGAGATCCTCTGCGCTGCCCGCGTCGCCCCGGAAGACCTCCGTTCGCGAGGTATCCAGGCGGGAGACGTTCGGGCTATCGTGGCGGACCAGGCACCGGGTGTCGTGGCCTGTGGAGAGGAGGAGATCCAGGAGGGCGCCGCCGAGCAGGCCGGTGGCGCCCGTGAGGAGGATCTTCATCCGGCGGGCCCTAGTTGGAGGTGCCCTCGCCCTGCGGCTGCTCCTCGGGGGCGCCTTCGGCCTCGAAGAGTTGGACGGAGACGGCGCGGTTCACGTCGTTCTTAACGATGTACTGGGCCTGGGCCTGCTGGCCCTCGGCGATGTCGCCCATCTCCGCCTCCTCGCCGCCCAGGGTGATCTCGGCGGTCTTCCTCACGTTGAGGGGCACCTCCTCCGTGCCCTCGGCCTGCTGGCTCGGCTGCACGACTATCCGCCGCCGGTCGGCCTGCACGGCGACGACGTTTCCGACGGCTATCTTCGTCTCCCGCGTCTCTTTTTTGGATTCCTGCTGCTGGTCCTGCCCCTGGCCGCCGTCCCCGGAGCCGCCGGATTGCTCTCCCCCGCCGCAGCCGGCGAGGAGCGCGGCCAGGAGGGCGAGGAGCGGCACGGCTAGTCTCGGCCTGCAAAGCATGGGATCTCCTCCTCGGATCGAACGCGTTACCGGGCCAAACTATCAGAAGAGGCCCGGTGTTACCAACCCGCTCGGGGGCGCCCTCCGGGCCGTTCTTGTTATCATGGTGGCTCTGTCCTGTAGACATTTCACGAGAACACGGGGAGGCAGAGTGGGATCTGTTAGGCGGCGGGTCGCGGAGAAGATCAGGCAGGTACGCGGGTCGGGCGGCGAGGCCGCCTGGTCGGCGGAGAGGAACATCGTCATCACGGGCCCTGGGCGCAGCGGGACGACGCTCACGTGCCACCTGCTCAACAAGCTGCCGGACACCGTGGCCCTAAGCGAGCCCATCAACCCCGGCAAGTACGCCGACCGGCTCCCCGACAACGAGGCGGTGGCCGACGGCATCCAGGACTTCTACCGCGAGCAGCGCAGGATGGCGCTGAGCCGGGGGATGGTGCTCAGCAAGCACGTCGGCGGCGTCGTGCCGGACAACCCCAAGGGCATGGTGGACGGCGTCCGCAAGCGCGTGGTCGAGAAGGGCAAGATCTCCGTGGGTAAGGACCTCTCCCCGGACTTCTTTCTCGGCGTAAAGCAGACCGGCATCTTCACCGCCATGCTCCCGACCCTCGTGAACCGGTTCGCGTGCTTCGCCATCGTGCGCAACCCGCTAGCCATCAGGGCGTCCTCGATGAGCATCGAGTCAGACAAGAAGGGCCGCAAGGGCCGCTCCTCGGCCAGGGTTACCTACGACGCGGATTTGAACGAGCGCATGGAGAGAAAGAAGTCCGAGGGCGCCGACGTCATAGACAAGTGGCTGCTGCGCATGCACTCGAGCTTCGAGCGCTACCAGCAGTCGCTGCCCCCCGAGAACATCATCCGCTACGAGGACCTCTGCGAATCGAACGGCAGGGCGCTCTCCGTCATAGTGCCGGCAGCCGCAGAGCTCGACGAGCCGCTGGAGAACAAGAACAAGAACCCCCTCTACAAGCGGGACAAGATCCTGCGCTACGGGGAGAGGATGCTCAAGAGCGAGGGCGCCTACTGGAACTTCTACACCCGCGAGAGCGTCGAGGAGATCATGGACGGCCTCCAGTAGCCCGTCCCGGGATCGATTAGAGGTCCGGCCTCGCCGTCCGGGAAGAGGCCAGGGTCCCGCTCCCGTAGCGGGGCCGGTCGGCCGGGCCGGGGCCCGCACCCCCCACCCACTCGCCCCAGAGCGGCGAGGCGTAGAGCGGGTACGGTATGTGCTCCTCTGGCGGCGGCTCCTCCATCAGCCGCTCGGCGCAGTACAGCCAGAACGAGGCGTGGCCGCCGAGGCGTTCGTGGAGGGTCTTTATCTCCTCGTGGTAGGCGCGGGCGAGGTGGGCGGCGAACCGCGTGGGTATCGTCTCCTGCTTGCCGGAGTGGACCCTGCGGTCGGCGCCAGGGGGCCTGAAATCGGGGTCGACGCCCAGGAAGGCGTAGAGGTCCCCTAGCAGCCGGTCCGGGAAGAGGTGGACGTCTTCGAGGAAGCCGACGAAGATCTGCTCCTCCGGGTAGAAGGCGCCCCAGTTCTCCAGGGTGCGCGAGTACACCGTCCTCAGGCGCGAGCCGCGGGCGTCGAAGCGGCGGTAGAACTTTTTGTCCTTGATCTCCTCGATGGACTCGCCCCGGAACCTGCTCCTCATGTCCATCGCGGACCAGGGCCTCTCCAGGGGGCTGCGCATCATGAACAAGATCTTCGCGTCGGGCATGATCTCGTACACGTGGGCGACCTCGGTCTTGCCGAGTATGGCGTAGTCCGGCGTCGCCTCGCCGGTGACCTTGCCCCCGCCCGGCTCGAAGAGCGAGGCGTACCAGCCGTCGCCCGGCGTCCCGAGGAAGTACCGGAGGTCCCACCCGAGGTCCTGCGCGAAGGGCCCTCTGGGCACCCGCCGCAGCCTGGATTTGGCCTGCCGGCGCCAGCGCTTGTCCAGCGGCCGGTCCCCGCGGAGCCTCCGCAGGACGCCGCCCTCCTGCTTTATCTTCTCGTCGAAGTAGTGGAGCTCTTTCTCCTTTGGCATCCAGATGCCGGGGTGCTCCTGCAGGTTGCGGTGCAGCCAGGTGGTGCCGGCCTTCTGCGCCCCTATCCCTATGAAATCGGGGAACACCGGTCAGACCCGCGGGGCCGTCAAGTCGCCGCCTGGATGGCGGAGAGCGGCCCGCTCTGGACCCGCTGCGGCCCTCCCTCGGGCAGGTTCTCCAGAGCCCACTCGTCCCAGAGGTAGGAGCCGAAGAGGGGGTAGGGAACGGTCTCGCCCTGCGGCGGGTCTTCGATGAGCCGGTCCGCGCAGAAAAGCCAGAAGGAGGCGTAGCCGCCGAAGCGCTCGGCCAGGCGGGCTATCTCGTCGCGGTAGTTGTGGGCCAGGTGAACGGCCACCTTCGCCGGCATCGTGGCCGCCGAGCGGGAGTGGACCTTCTTGTCCGCCTGGGGCGGCCTGAAGGTTGCGTCCACGTCGATAAAGCCGTACACGCCTTCGAGCAGGTCCTCGGGGAGGTAGGCCGTGTCCTCGAGGAAGCCCACGAAGAAGCGCTCGCCCGGGTAGAAGGCGCCCCAGTTCTCGAAGGTGCGCAAAAAGTTGGAGAGCTTCCAGGTGCTGTTGCGGCCCAG
>QQTW01001513.1_pt1 | contig 16303 bp, 18 predicted proteins | sample 1904831 | NCBI WGS metagenome assembly QQTW01 (sample SAMN09435610, study PRJNA476489) | Subsurface metagenome, whole genome shotgun sequencing project. | reverse complement strand
GTTACTGGCCTGACATCGATACCCCTCTATTTTGCAAGTCTTAGCGTTTCCCCTCATGTGTTTTAAATCTCTTTGTAATCTAATGCAAATTTGAGCCTAGCTGCCTTCTTTGTAGGAGTTAAACCTAGTTTGTACGTTGGTTTGGTCTTTTTCAGATTTGCTGCTCAAAGTGCTCTCCAAACTGTCAATTGAAAGACATCCAGCTCTCCGCCTAAGTTCATTGTATTTATTTTACATCGGTCACAATTTAATTCCACTCGCTTCATTAGGTCTTTCTTCTCTTCTTCATTCATCAACCGTGGACAGCCGCTCTTTGCTGCATTGATGAACCATGCTCTTTCAAACATATGATTACTGTTTTTGTTGTATCCACGCTCTCGAGCACGTTGTTCAATCAATTGTATTGTCTGTTTTGCCAATCCTGTGCATTCCTCTATCTTTTCCATTGGAATTCCTACGTCATGTAGCGCCAAAGCCTGTGCTCGCACATAGGGGGACACCTGCCGACGAGACATCATGTGGTGTGGGTTGGTGGGGCGGACTACAAATAATGAAAGCCCTACTATCATAAATGCATAAACTTATGTGAAGCTCCTCCGTAGAAGAACGAGCAAACATCATTCGGGGCATTTCATCAGATAAGAATGATTATCAATTACGTGTAGACCTCTGAGTAGGTAGCTAGCTGGCTATACCTCAGGTCTCATCCATCTTGCTATCTTCGTCTGCATCCTCCTCAACGTCCTCATCTCCTTCACCCACCTCCTCACCTTCCCCCTCAGCCTCAGCCTCTCCCTCGGTGGCATCGGCATCCTCAGTCTCCGCGTCTCCATTGGCATTATCAGCCGGAGTGGCCTCCTTGACCTGCTTCTCATCCTTCTCCTTCACTGTCTCCTTCTCTTCTCCCTTGCTCTTCTCTCCAACAATTACGACCTCGTCCTCATCATCTTGCTCGGCAGTCTCCATGGTCTTCCCCAGCTTGGACGCCTTCAGCTCCGCCGTCTTCAGATTGACCAGCGCCTTCCATTCCGTCGTGCGCTGCTTGGCCTCCGTCGTCCACGGCTCGCGTTCCTCGGGCGTCAGATCCTGCCAAGCCTGCGCGAGGGCTTTGGTGACGGCGAAGTCACCATCGCCTTCATGCAGACGACGCATCTCCGGACGTTTCTCGTTGGAGAAGAGGACGTACGGGTTCGGGGGGCGCGAGGGGAGACTGATGCCAGCCGCGATGGCGTTCTGGTACTTGATGTTCATCGATGGGCTGGCCCGCGTGCGGGACCGAGAGCCCCGCTTGGTCGTCGGCGCGGCGAGGAACGTTCCCGGAGGAGGCGGCGAGCTGGCCCCGCCAAAGGCCTTTCCCTTGCCTTTGATGTTGTGGTCCATGTTGAGCACAGACCCATCGGCAGCGACGGAAACGGGGGAGTCGCGCGTACCATCGGCTCCTCCCACGTTCTCCGAACGGCGTCCGCCTTTCTTGGCGCGCAGGGGACGCTCCTTGGGCTGTTGTTGATGTTATGACGCGTGGTCAGCCAGCTGTCATGTGACTTCCATCGCACTCGTAAATGCTGAAGCTGGGGGAGGAGGTAGGAGTCGTAGGGGTGTAGATGATGCAGGTGTAGATGAATGAAATCAAGAAAAACATACCGACGGAGGCGGGGACGGAGTGCCATCCGAGTCTTCAACATGTTCCAGCGTACGCCTGGCTCCCTGTTCGAATAGAAAGGCGCGCTCGAGCCGCGTCTTCTGAATGCCGCGGGTCAGACGAAGGCTGCGTTTGTTGTATTCATCGTTCGTGTCCTCGATCTCTCTGATGCGGCGCTTGAGTTCGATGCATTTCTGGCGGTAGTTGCGCTCGACAGACGGCGCGTTGAGCTGCTGGTTAGAGTTGGAAGCGCCTAGAGTCACATCAGCGAGTGCATCTTCAGTGTCATCAGGGGGTGGAGACAACTCACCTCCTTTGGACTGAGCGTTGGAAGCTGGCGCCATGTTGGCTAGCTGCTGCTCAGGCGGGCTGATATCCTTGATGAAGCCGTATTTCCTCAGGAAAGCGCTGGTTGGCTTGAACACGAGAGATTCGTCGGCAATAAGTTCTCGGGCGAGCTCGACCGCGTGAGGACGAGTGTGCCGACCCGGCCACAAAGCGAAGGTGCTTGGATTGAGTTTGATTTCCGACAATCCGTTGACGATCTGTTCGTGCCGGGGGATCCAGTATTCCGGGGGTTTTGGCGATCTATCGCCGAAGAACACGTCAACGAGGTCGAAAAAGTCGTCGTAGCGTTTATTGATCTGGGAGATGAAGTGTCCGGAGTATGGGAGTGGAGTAAGAGGACCAGGAACCGAGCCGACAACAAATGGGTTTCGGGGAACGATAGGTGCGGGAGGAACCGAAACGTTCACACTTGGCGTATTGGAACTAGCCTTATCGGCTGCGGCGGCTGCCTTAGCGTGCTTGTCCATGGTTGGTGAGTTGTAGACGAGATAGCCGAGGTAGACGATCTAACGAGGATAATGAGGGGATCGGGAACAGTTATTACTTTTGTCTGTCATTGAGGACGAAGGGTTCATGGGAGCGGCAACGGCGGGGGCGTCGAAGCAGTTCGTCTCCAACAGGCGTTAATCGGCTGATACTGGCTGACAAAGGGCTATTCTGCAGGACTACTCGCGCACGATGTTGGTCGGGTCGTTTTTCGCCGTCAGCTACGTCAGTGGATTGATTTGTCGCCCGACCCGCCACGCCAGGCCGTGCAGGTCTTGAAGATCTGCGACAACCTAGCCCAACGCTATCCGGAGTGGGAAGACGAAGCTCTTGCCAACTCTCAGGTCAACCAATCCAACATTTGCTTCCGTGACGATGTTCATGGCTTGTGGTGTTCTACTCAGTTTTACTTCATCGATCTCCAGACGCGAGTCCCTGAGTTTTGTTAGCGCCTCGAACAAAGAGCGTGGACTTGGCGCGGACTAACCATGCCGCCTTAGATATAGCCAAATGCCGGTTACTGCCGCCTCAGGTGGTTTTTTCCCCTTAGGCACAGCGAAGCTAGAGCGATTGGGCTTCGCGCACTGACCCGCGAGCAGGCGCCCCAGTCGGTGCCGCTCGCCCCTCAACACCATGTGCCTTCACCATGTGCCTTCCCCCTTGATCGACAAGGGTCACCTGCTCTCGTCCTCACTGAGTGAATCAAGCGCGTTCGTAGGATCGAGAAGTGCTTAAAAGGAGGATGATCGCCGTCTCCCCTCGCTTCCTCGGCCAGCAAGCTGATAGTCGTCAACAGACAAACTCCTGACACTCAAGATGACCCTCTTCCCCAATCACCACCCGGTCGTAGATGGCGAACAGTATGAGCTAATCACCAACCCGGGCCGAGAGCTCTCCTCCCCATGTCTATTCTCCGAGGGTCAACTGTGGACATGCCAGGAAACGTTGGTCGCCTTGCTCGACGGCTGCGGTCAACTGGGGTCGTCAGACGGATCCACCAAGCTCCACGCACTTGGCTTGGACCCGGGATATACGACGTTGGGCAAGATCATGACGCTCGCGCATCGGCTCGGCATGAGGTGGGAACTATTTGATCCAGATCACGGCATCCTGACCGCGGCTGGCAACGGCCATCTTATCGTCGGCACCCTCGACCACGACGCAGTGCGCCTGCACTACCGGCGCATCGGACCCCACTCGATCACGGAGATGTGCGCGCCCACCGAAGTAGCCGACAAGTTTGGTTTCGGAATCCTCTCAGGCGATTCGGCACTGAACATCCCCGATTTCAAGGTGGGGACCATTGGGGACGTCTTGAAGTCGGTCCAATTTCTTGACCCCACTGGCGCGTCTGTCAAGCCCATCATGGACGTCAGAAATTTCTTCAAGTGGGGCGTCACCTTCGGCTTTTCGGATCTCGTCGCCCTCATCTGCCCAAGTGCTCTGCTCTGGGGTAGTCACATCAACCGGGCCCGGATGCCGTCTCGATATTGTGCGATGAACAATTGGGCGTCTCGATCAGACAGCGGAAGGCCGACATTGCCGACACCTTGAATGTAGAGCCGGGGATTGACGAGCTCTGGACATATTCCTCCCGTCGCAACCGAGCCGGCCGGTTTCTTGCTGGTGAGCTGAGTGCGAAGCTTAGCTTTAACAAGGTCTGCGATCCCGGTCGAAGTATCGTCGACCTCACTCGACCCATCTCCCATCACAACATCGCCGGTGTCTTCAAGTCCTCATCACCATCAATATCGCTTACGGGGTTGGAACTGATGTCGATGACAAGCACAGTGGGTGCTCCGACGCTTGGCGCCATCTTGCATGTATTGATCACTCTTTAGCAGTCAATTGTATATGCCCAATGGCTGAATATCATGGGCGCTTTTCAAAGACGAATTGTGGGTTGCGGTTGAGGAAGTTTTCGGGGCAATGGCGTTCATGCTTTTATCAAATCATCGACTGGGTGTCGCTTCATTGGCCATCGAGACAATCTGAAAAGAGCAACAAGGATTGTACCATTCTCCCGGGATCTTACCAAGACACAATCGCTACCACCTCGATTCAGACGATGATAGACTAATGCGTGAGGTTAACGTCTACGGTGAGGAAGTTCCTCCACCGGCGAAGGTACGAAGTGTGAGTCCAAGGGGTGCACCTAATACATGCGCATGTCCTGGGGTATCTCGATCTGGTGGCTTCTCACATTCGATATGCGGTCCATTATTGCGACCGCTCGTTTCGCCGGATCCGTGAGAAGGAAGCCCGATCGACTGACTGGGTGAAAGAGGGCGCCTATTGCTATTGCGAGGACTACCTGCCGGGAATTGTGGCCGACATGGGAAAACATGGGCTGGACGAGTCGACGGCGCGGTCGGCCTGGTACACGATGATGCTCAAAGGCTTCTTGTGGCATCGAGTTCACCATCTATACGACGGTGTGAAGAATCCCGAACCCGTCCCAGTCATCCTTCCGGCGGAGTGGTGGGATTCGGATCGCAAGGTCAAACTGGGGAATGGTCCCACTGATAATTGAAGGGCCGCTCAATGGAAGCAGAGGAATAGGTGTGCGAGTTTCCTTTATGTCTCAAGCAACAGCAACGTCTGGTGCTTCCTGAAGGGTCAATCTATCCAATATCAGCTTTGACATCAGTCGCTCTGTTTTGATCCTTCGTTAACGTTTGTCGTGCTTAGTTTGTATGGACTATCTTGAATCACACATATGGACAGTTTGATCTTTCCTTGCTCAATGTCGTTCCCTCAAGCTGGACGACCACCTTATCCTGAGGTTTCATATCATACTCGGTACCATCTCACCATCGTCGTTCTTCGAGGCCTTGAGGTGATTGGCTATATGCACCGAGTTGAGCAGTTTTCTCCTCATGTACATCACACGGTCCAGAAACCCTGAAGAGTTCATCGAGTCGCAGGCCGTCTCATTTACGCTCATTTACGTTCTACAGTGCAAGATGTCGGAAAGTAAGTGGTCAAGAGAATGAAGGGGGAGTGATTGTCCCGCTTGTGCGGAGCAGGGCTAGCGCTTCCGGTCGGAATTGCGATAGCTGTGTTGTAGAACTGCAGTAGAGTGCCGAAGGTTTAAAACTTGGGACCCGCTAGAGCGACACCCAAGAAGTCTGGAGCGACACCCCTCTTTTGTTTAGAGCGACACCGGGTGTCGCTCTAGCCATAAGGTGTAGAATAGCTATTGCAACCCTCGAGAAAAATTTCAGCACGGTTCAGAGGGGTCAGAAGCTCAATGTCAGTCTTGAACCGGCATCGTTGAGCCTTGATAAGTGAGAACACCAACGCAATACCATATCTGACGCAAGTAAAAGCCTGACGCATCTAAAAAAAGGCTAGTGTTGCTAATTGTTGTATTGAGCCGGTTTGGGCACCTCGGGTTACGAGGTATTGAGCCATTTGCGGGTAAATGGGTCGTGTTATTGTCTATATAGAAGGGGTCTGGCACCCCGAGTCTCTAGAATCAAGGGCACCGTTCAGACTCATCGCAACACTAATATTGAATAGAAGAGTAAAAATGTCGTTACTACCTCCACCCACGACCGACCGTTATACAACGCTTTTGCATCTGATGAATGCATTCAATTGGCATGCAAAAATCCAGGGCTACGCCTTAACCAAAAGAAGGACGAAATCTGGACGCCATGGGGTTAATAGGGTATATCACTTTTGCGATCGTGGACAAAAATTTAAAGAAAAGATACCTTTGGAGTTCAAGACCCGATACACTGCATCGAGACAGATCAAATGCCCTTTTTAAGCAGTGGAAAAGCTAGATGGCGACGAATGGGCTCTGACGGTCAAGAATGAAGAACATAATCATCCTGCATCTTTGCATGCAATAGCACATCCAATGCACCGTGTGGTTGATTTTGATACCCGTGCACAAATTGCACATTACTCTATCGCAAGGGTACCCCCTCGTTAAATTGAAAGTATCTTACGCTTGCAAAATCCCAATCTTGCCCTTACTTGATTGGATATATGCAACACACGCTATGCGATCCGTCACAAGGGATTGGGTCAAGATACACCAGTACAAGCTCTATTGCGGTATCTACAAGACGGCGGTTGGCAGCATTCGTACACGATGGACAAGTAGGATTGACTCCGGAGCTTATTTTTTGCCTCTCCCACTACTTCAGATCTCTTTCGATGGCATCCAAAAATTGTTTTGCTAGATTGCACTTACAAGACCAACCGCTTTGGCCTTCCTTTCCTTAGTTTTGTCGGTATCACAGCCCTTGGGACGTTGTTCTTCATTGCATTTGCATCTCTTCAAAACAAAACTGAAGAATGCTATACAAAAGCCCTGAAACGGCTTTTGGAGCTATATCAAACTCTTGAAACACGATACACAAGAGGCTTAGACGCTTTTGTTTGTGATCGAGACTTGGCTTTATTGAACGCTCTCTAACGGGTATTCACCCAAGTACCAACGCTGTTATGCTAATAGCATATCAATCTTTGTGTACTTGCTAAATGCAGACTCCTTTTTGACCAAGACGACCACTGGAAGCTCTTCAATTCCGAATGGTGCAGCCTAATGCAGGGTCCAGTTGCCATTTCGGAATTTGAAGATGATGGGGCAAAACTTCAAGCTAAATGGGCCCTTGACGTACGTGGCAACTCTGGACTCTACCTGGACGCCAATGCCAATCATCCTCCCAAGCCTGCTGAGGGTGTAAATTATTTAGAATTGACATGGATGGTTCATAAATGGAAATGGGCGTCGGCCTTTACCAAGACAGTACAGCATTTTGGTTGTCAATTGTAAGGCGTTGACGGCGTTGTCATTATTTAGCAGACTTGTGGGCGGCAAGTTCTCTTCCAGAGAGTTTAGGAGGTCAAAGACCAAGAAAGAAGTAAAACGAAATAGGGCTAGCAGCAATGAACAAAGCAAACAAATTGTCAATCTTACTGCCCAGTAGCTTAAGGTAGGCTTTAGCTACTAAATGAGTTCAAAGCTGGGCTTTCTGGACGGAACCAGAGCAGCCTTTATATACACATCTGAAGCTGGGGCCATGCTATGTCCTTTGCCACTCTGATGAAGTAAACAAAGCTAGCTTTTGCCACTCATGACACACAAAAATCACCTGCTCTATTCTTTTGCCTCAGCCCTTGGCTTTTTCATGGCATCAACGCTGTTTTCAAAGAGTTTTTCTATCGGCTAAGGAAGCAAAAGAATTTTCACGTACAACAAAAGGTGGCTCATCAACCAGACGATATTCAAGATTGGTTCAGCAAATTCAAAGAGTAGAGAGAGCGCTACGGTGTTGCTGATAAAGATTACTACAACATGGATGAGACAGGATTTAGCATTGGAGTTGGCAAGCATCAATGGGTGATTACTAAGACCTTGAATCAGCAAGCGTACCTTGCTAGCTCTAACAACCGTGAGTACCTCACGGTTGGAGAGTGTATCAGTGGCGATGGTGCCTTCTTACCTCCAACGGTTATTATCCCTGGCGTCATACAAATGAAGGACTGGTTTATCCGTACCAACCTGCCAGACAACTACCTGGTTGCCACACCCGAGTCTGGCTACTCTAATGACGTACTCACTATGGAATGGCTACGTCACTTTGATCGATTTAGCAAGCAACGCCTTGCTGGTACCCATCGCTTGCTAGTATTGGATGGATATGGGTCGCACTGCACGCTGGAATTCATTTAATACTGCGACAAAGAGATCATATCTTTCTGTCTTCCTACCTACACCATCTACCTCCTGCAACCACTCGACATTGTCATCTTCCAACCTTACAGGCACTGGCACGCCAAAGTCCTTGATAAAGCTACCAGGTCAGGGTGCCACGACTACAACAAGATTGAATTCCTCCACTCGCTACCCAGCTTCCGAGTCAAGACACTCAAGCATCAATGGATGAATCGCTCCCTCCAAAAGTCCCACCGCTCACGAGGCAAACCAATCTTCCCCTGATACAAAGTGCCCTGTTTCGCTACCTGGACCTCGTCCTCGGTTACGACTTCATACTGCCGTTTAAACAAATGTTCTCCAGCCTGGAGAATCCACTCTGTTGCCACTATGACGTTGCAATTCATGATGGATATTGCCACAGTGGGCTCTCCAAGACCCTCGCGCAGTTCCCAAATAGCAAAAATGTCCCACATGGCAACGCCCTCGTTCAAAGCGCGCGCCGCAAACGAATTCAGATTGACCCCTCTCTTTGCGCTCTCCTCGTCTGGGATGTTACCGTCATAAGTCGCTGCTAATATGTTTCATGTTAACATGGCACTACCCAAGCAACTGATGATAGTCGTGTTGATCGAAGGGAGCACGTACGATACCAAGCTTCTCTCATAGACGGGCCCCACAGAGGAAGGTCTATCCAGACCCGTGTTTCGGCCTGGCTCGTTCTCGTTCATCAGTACCCCGGGTCGGACATACGTAAGTTCGAGAACATACCTTCCAGATGTTTACTGTTCTTGGCGGTATTTTTCGTGGTTCCTTGAGAACTGATAATAGCTTTCTCTGCCCAGAATGATCATTGGGAACGACTTGAACGATGTCAATCAAAAGGTCCCAGAGGTTCCATGGAAAGACCTCAACCTCGGCTTCTTTAGCGTAGCTGTCATCAGCTTCTGCCAGGTTTTCAAGTGGAAAGAGCTTGTCAATCTGTCTTGCTGCGTCTGCGGGCGTCGTATGACCACCGGGCTGTAACGTGTCGTTCAAAAACAGTGTAAATTCGCAGGTCAATATCCGAAAAGCCGTCTTCGTCCTTGACTGAAGAGAGATTGATTGGGCTTTCGGTCATCATGTAGGTCGGGAACGTCGTAGATTATCATCTACTGTGCAACGTAATGCATATCAAGACAGATGCTGCCAGCTTCCAGTTTCCGGATCACGAATTTGGGTCAAGTCTGGCGCCAACTGTAAAAAATAACAAGTACTTACGCAATTATTTTGCCTGCTGATGAAACAAAACCGAATAATATTCAATCGGCGAGACGAAGTTTTCGACGCGCCTCACTTCGCGCCGAAGGAGGCCTGTACGTCCTACTAAATACTATTCAGTAGTTCAATAACACAACAGTAGGACGGACTAGGATGGACCCAGCCCTTGAGCAGCGCTCAAAGGAGAATGAGAGGGGAAAGGCGGGACGTGCTACTCTACTTGTAGCCACCCTAGAGTAGGGATCCAGAAGTGTGGACTCCCACTAACACAGAGGGTAATATTAGGTTTTTCGCTAATCCCGGCCTTTCCGCCAATGAACGCTGTCCAGTTCCTCTCCTCGTGTCCTCCGGCCGTGTCCTCCGGTTGTTCCCTCGGACAAGCGTGTTATGACGCTGATCTTTGGCGATACCCCGAACACCATCACCTCAACCTACCATGATGGTCACCGGAAACTGTACACCACCCATCCCACACAACCGCTTGATGCCAACTCCTCCCCCGAGCATCACATGACTCGACTAGGTTTCTGTTCACGGACGGGCTCTCGCGATGTGTTCCAACAAGGGGCAAGCACATTCCAGGATGCTCGGGAATGGGCCAAAGAACGACGAGCGATTCTAGCTGATGAGAGAACAGTGCTGGCGCCGCGGGCAATTTTTTGGCTCCCTCACGCAGCTTTCGGCAAATGCGTTCAAGTCACTCATTGATATCAATCTGTTGGGGCCGTACAACGCCGTCAAAGCTGCTTTGCCTCATCTGATTCGGTCAACTGAGAAGCATGAAACCGGTGGTGATCACGGCACGTATTTTCATCCCTTTATACACTATCATGAGATTCAATGTTAACGAATATTGAATGTAAAGTCACGACTACAGGTGGACGAATTATCTTGGTTAGCACCACAATCCACTACACAAGCCAAGCAATGCAGACGCACGTTGCAGCTGCCAAAGCCGGCGTCGAAGCTCTAGCGAATGCGGTTGCAATCGAGATGGGTCCGCGCGCGGGATGACTTCAAATCTTATTGCACCAGGTGCTATTGCCGGCACGGAAGTGCTCGAAAGATTGGCGCGGATGGAGGACGCGCAAGGGGCAAATGCAGCCAAGAAGATTCCCGCAGGTCGTTTTGGGACGGTGAAAGATGTCGCTGACGCAACGGTATGGTTGCTTTCAGACGCGGGCAGCTTCGTCAATGGAGGGACGATTGTTGGTCAGTCCGCTTTGTTCATGTCCTTTTAAGAACCTAATGGACGGATGAGTATTAACTTTATTTAGTGGACGGAGGTGCATGACGAGTCCGAGTCCCTAGTAGTGGACCTGGCGCAGGGTTTTCTTATCCGGGTTTCTTGCTGTCCGATCAAGCGGTTACTGGGGTCGAAGAGTATACTTCCCGAACATCTCTTGCGTCGTTACTTTGATGAACGATAGGTCTCTCTACTTTCGTTAACCACCCAACAGCGATTGCGTTCTACTTTCATCGACTGTACGACCAAAATCACTTCTACTTCATTAGGCTAACGAAGGTGGATGATAGCAGCCCGCTGCTTCACCGCACGTGCAACGATATCTTCCAAGTTAGTACGATGAATTGATTAGCAGTATGAAAGATTGACCCTCTATTGCCTGATTCCATAGACTTGTACGAAATCCCCCAGCTGATATGCCCGTTCAATCGTCCCTCTCGCCACCTGGTCTTTTCTTTCGTGACGGGCTAGTCTCCCGAACATGAGGGGATGCATCTCATCTCCTTGAGACTACAACCATCCGAGGTCGAGCAGCCGGTTGGATCCCACGCAACAGACCCGCCGATCCAGGATCCACCACCTTCCAAGGGTCTTGCAGGAAGTTCCCTCCTTCCTTCCACGCCGCTTGACCCATCTTACCGGCTTCATCCACGAGATTCTTCATTTGCATCTGCATATTCGTGGCTCCTTTGTTCTTTTTTTTCTTCCCCGACGCCTTTCGTCGCTTGGGGGTCTGTTCTTTTTCTGGGACTCTCTCCGGGACTTTCTCCGGAACTTCTTCCACGAAGGCCGGCCAAGAGGGTAATGGAGCAGGCAGGAGACTCGTGTGTCGATTCATACACGTTTTGAGGCCCTTTTTCGACGCTAATGGCCATGATCCCGCGTCACATTTGTCGGGCGAGCCTCTTTTTCGGGATCGATTATCAGTCGATGATGAGGAAATCCATCAGCAAGGGACCAGTTGATGTGACTCACCTGAGCATGCATCCTTCGACTGCCTCCCAGAATGCGTCGAACTCCTTCGCCCGCTTCGGATTTTCTTGGCCGATACGTTTAAACCCTTCTCCCAAGTATCGTTGACATTTTACTCGCCGCACTTTCCATTTGTCGATGCATAGTGTCTTTTCGGGCTTGGCTGAAGAGACGAGCAGTCATGTTGAGTCAGTGTTTCCCACTCGAACAGGATCCACGGGGCTTCGCTCGCAACATGAGACAAAGGAAGCAGCAAAGCAGATCGTTAGGCTCGCTATCCAGCCCGAAGGTGGACGGCATTCGATCGATGCAGAGCGGACGCTCAGGGGCGAAAGAGTACTCACGCTTGAAAGGGTACTCTCTAGGCTTGATCTCCTCCGCGTCAACATAGACTTCAAGACGTCGATGGGACTACCTCTCATCACACCGTCAGCCTGATCCTCGACAATCGTTATCACTGTCCCTTTCTCTTTCTCTTCTCCTCTTCATCAGCACCGGCTGTGCACTCGGTCTTCCATTCCTCCTCGATGTGCATCAAGAAAAGATACTCATACATCGGCAAGACAAACAGCATGTAAGTAAGCGTCCGGCATATGTTCTCCCTTCGGCGACTTCTCCGTGACGAGGTATTGCTCTGGATGGGTTAGATCAATGATTGGTGGTAAGCGACTCGCGCGCTCGGGTCGAGGGGCGCCTTCCTCTCGTGTTCTCCCTTCGAGGCCATGGACTAAGACGACAGCGTGCATGAAGAAATGGACCAGCCAGAGCGTTAGGGACGACGATGAATGCATGGTAGCTTTCTGGAGGATGGTGCTTCGAAAGAAAGATGAGTTCAAGGGGGTGATCAGTTCGTTTAGGAGAAGAAGAGAAAGAGAGAAGGAGAGAGAGAGATGTCGACTGCGAAAGGATGTGGATCATTGTCTGCCCCTTATATATGGAAAGCGCGGTGATGGTCCGTCCAGATGCCGGTGGACGAGAGAATCTGATGAACAGGATAGAGTACGACGGAGCGGCATCTGTACAGTGCCTGGACGCATACATGGGACCGGAAACACGAAGCTGGTCAAAGCCGTACACGAGGTAGTCGAACGAATACAACCACACCCCGCGTTCACCGGACCCACACCCTGTCACGAATGCTGCATCGATGACGATGGTCACACAAGGTTCAAAGATCTGTTCCAACCATACAGTAGGGTGCTGCATATAATTGGAAACACGATTTTCTCGAATCTTGTCTTCATGGGCCAACTGTAGGGCGGCTTTTTCTTCGCACGGACTTCTTGTTTCCAATTATCTGCAGCACCTTACTGTACAGCGCAATATTCCCTCAAAATAGCAATATAGACTTTAAAGTTACATGTCGAAGCTGATGTTCTCCCAGGGAATCCTACAACGCTCTCTCCATTTTTTTTATAACTTGATCATTGTTAGTGACAGAGGAATTTGCTGTGGTACCTTCTGACTGTGTTGGCGGCTAACACTGACTTCGTAGTGCGATTGGGCTGAAACATTCAGTGAAGGTAACGGAGTACCTTAACTTGCAATCAGTTTGTGTTAGGTAGCAAGGACCCAGTATCTATTGCCGACCGAAGTTTTCTATCTCTTGATCTTAGATCATATTATGATGGAGTGTGGCTCTAGCGCATGTGGTTGTGGCTTCGGTAGATCGGGGTGTGGCAATAGAGGTAGGGCGACCCCTTTCATATCATGTCATTTAAGTTTGGTTGGACCGTAGTCTTGTCCGAGGTGCGTTGATCACCTGAGGCCAGTCTACCGTATCACTTTCCGTTTTGTGTAGCAACTCAATATTGTGGTCTGTGGTCTTGGCTCTTCGACACTCTTGCCATAATGTACTCAGTCATGCTCACCACTCAAAAAGGCAATCGACTTCAAGCCTCTCTGGGTCGTATCCCCCGTTCCAATATGTCCAGGCACTATACCAGTATCGGAAAGCTCTACTACAGTGCCCGGCACTTCGGATTGGAAATACGAGAAGAATAAAATGTATAGCTGCACCAGGATTGGCTCGTAAGATTACTTTTATCCTTTTCGTATTTCCAGTCCGAAGCGCCGGGCACTGTACATCCTCACGAGGACGATGGACCGTCCCGTAAACACATTCTGACGAGTACGTGAAGCTGATGGGTCGATGCGTCGGTGATCCATATTAACCGGTTCGTATCATAACGCTCCCATTCAGTCGTCGTTACAGTTGGCTTGGGAAGAAATAAATGCCGCTGTCGCAGGGCCGAGTGGAGGTTCTTTGCCGGGGGAGAATGGAAGATATGTATGTAAGCCCGTAGTCACGGCCCTACACCCATGTTTTCCAGCAGAGCAGTTCAGCGAGTATGTCCCGTCATGAGGGATTTTAAGAACCTGATGTTCGAATCCGCAAAATATACTAGGGTAGGAGGGTAACTTGATATAGATCGTATAGCAACTAGACGTCTATTGGGCACGTGACTGGCTAGCTTGGAGCTAGGCAGAAGGCGAGGAGGAGGGTAGAATTCGCTGTATTGTTTTTTAGCTATTCTATAGACGAATTGGGAGCTCTTATAGACGCTGACTCAAGGTTCTGAGTCGAGCTCAGAGCTCACCTAGCCGCCTCGGTCCGGCGGGTAATCGCTCGCTCGTATGGGCCTATATAGCAGCCTATATAGGCCTGTCTAGACCTCGGCTGCTAGGCTCATTGACGACTAGATTCAACACTTTCGATGCTTTAAGCTTTGGCGCAACAATACAGAAAGGGCATTTTGTAGCAATGATCGTGCGTCCACGCCACGTTAGTGACTTACAAAAGAAGGGATGAAGATGTTCAAGATGTCATTTCAATGTTTCTCCCAATCTTATTTGCAATAGAACGATTTTGTACATTCATGGCAGTAAAACATCTATGGTGCGGTGTCCCATGTCAAAATGTGGTGTTTCTGATGCAGGTAGTCATACAAGTCTTCCCGGTTTGACAAGGCCTCTTCGCAATGTGTCTATTGGCATCGGAAAGTTGTGTTCTGACCGAGTCACCTTCAGAGCCCATTGACGAATGGGTCAACCAAGTGGTGAATCGGTCAACCCATTCACCAATGGGCGTAAAACTGACTCGGCCAGCCGAGTCACCTCACAGATCAACTAAAATTATATTTCGTTAACCTGCTGAAGCAGATGCCACAACAATAACATCTCCAATGGTATTTTGTCTTCGTCTTTTTTGCGTAGATCCTTTCTTGACAAGCCCCACCGCAATTGCTCCACTTCGTTTTTTCTAGCTTATTGAACCATGGCAATGGATTTCTCTGTTTCGAGCTGGACATTATGAACCAAACGTAACAAATCGTTTTACCTGCTTTGCTATATTAAGTTAGTTGCTGAATGAGGACATAGTCACGTTATTTCACTCCATGTGTATTGCGTCGGCCTGACTAAGCTGCAGCACCACCTCTGACGGTCTCATTTGTGAAGGGACGATGCTTCCACCTCACGAGGTGCAGCTTTGTCACCTCTAAGCACTTCTTGATAGCGGATTATTCCGTGGCTGAGGTACTCTGGCAGAGGACAGACAGGTGGCAAGATCTGCTACGGGGCCGGCTCGGGTTCTCGCTTATCTTGGGTTCTCGCTTATCGATAAGCCAGATCGCACCCCGGAAGTGGGGCATGGTGGAGCAGATATAAATGAGGAATACAAGTGAGGACGGCACCTAAATTGCCCACAACGCAACAAGCAGAGGTGCTAACGTGTTTGACCCCCTACTGAGCCACACCTCCTAACGAGTCAAAAAATGCGTCCTTAGAAATTTTTGCGTCTTCACTTCCGCATCAGCGCCATCAGCACCATCGTCAGCATAACATAAAACCCTAGCTACCTCCCACTTTCCATTAAACTTCTCACACTTATGGTGAACTGAATTGAGCATTTGCTTGCCAGTTCTTTGAGTTCATTGACTGTGCACTCGCCTGTCACTGAGCTACATTACACTCTAGACAAGATAGAAAGTCGCATCCAGGCTGCCAAAGCCAGTTTGCAACATGATCATTATTGGAGTGCTAGTGCAGCTGCATCAGCACTTGCGGTCCTTCCTTTAATGTTAGGACATTGATTAAAAGGAAGAAAAATACGTGTAGAAGTACATCAAAAGACACAAAAGCTTTCAGATGCAGAAGAGCAGGTTTTGAAAGAGTGGATCCTCTGATTACATCAAATGGGCTTTTCAATTACCTTACCCCTAATGCGCAATATGGCCACCCATCTATTGAAGAAGAAAGTGGCCGATATCAAAGATTGCATTTCAGAGCTTGGTAAACAATGAATCTATAAATTCAAATCTTGCCATCTAGACATCAATACAGCATAGAGACGACGTTTAGCTTTAGAACAATTTCTAGCTATGGGCTTAAAGATCTTTAATGATTGGTTTAAGCTGTTTAAAGGGGTTATGGACGAGCATGAGCTTCTTGCCGAAAGCACCTACAATATGAACAAGAAAAGATGTATGCTTGGCCTCATTCAGAACTCCAAAGTGCTTATTCTAGCTGGCAACCATTCACGCTTTCTTCAACAACTGAGCACTCAAGAATTTGCCATCATTATCAAAGGCGTCAGCCCCACTGGTTACATTGTCACACCTTTCATCATCTGGGCAGCAAAGATTCATTGCAATGATTGATACTCAGTCAACAT
>QQTW01001512.1_pt1 | contig 16308 bp, 22 predicted proteins | sample 1904831 | NCBI WGS metagenome assembly QQTW01 (sample SAMN09435610, study PRJNA476489) | Subsurface metagenome, whole genome shotgun sequencing project. | reverse complement strand
CGAACTCACCCTAATAGAATAGAAGCGGAAAAGAGTATTCGGGATATGGTTTCTTCTGGTTAGTTCGTTTAACAGAAATCTGAATATTATCTGTTAACGAAACGTCTAGTTGAGAAAAGCATAAATGAAGTCCGTGATACTGCTCAGGGTATCGGTGATAATGTCAAGAGCTTGGGCACCGATCACAAGCAAGGCAAGATCGAACGTTGGCTGCAAGCACCAGATCCGTCAACAGAATACAACAAAGCTTTACAGCAACGCCACAGAGACTCAGGTTGTTGGTTCCTGGGTAGTGGGGCTTTCGCGAACTGGAAGATACGGCGAAACTCCTTTCTATGGCTTCATGGTATTCCTGGATGTGGCAAGACGATCCTCAGCTCGACTATTGTTCAGGACCTTGAAAGCACACCCTCGTCTCAGCCCCTCCTCTACTTTTACTTTACCTTTACCGAATCAGACAAGCAGTCGCTTGAGGGCATGATCCGCTCCCTCATCAGTCAACTGTACTACCAACGCAAGGATACTTGGAACCAATTGGATTTGCTCTTCTCAGCCTGCGGCGATGGACGTCGACAGCCGACCGTGGATTCTATGTGTACAAAATTCCTGCATATGTTGCAGCAGGTTGGCGAAGTCTGGATTATCCTGGATGCGCTTGACGAATGCCATACACGGAGAGGAAAACGGACCGAAGGGACACTATCATGGATGAGGGATCTCCTAAGCTCTGACAAAAAGAACGTCCATGTCCTTGTGACAAGTCGGGCAGAACAGGACATTGCATCGGAAATAAGCGAATGGGCACTTGACGCCGACATAGTGCCTATGAATGGCCAAGGTGTTGTTGATGATATTCATGCATACATTCATACGAGAATAAGAGAAGATGACGATCTTAAGAGGTGGAGGTCGCGCCCAGACGTTCAGGATGAGATTCAAACTGCACTTATGCAGAAGGCTAATGGAATGTAAGAGATTTCCTACTTTATACAACTGTTTCCAGTCTAGAAGGACTAAGATGTCACAGGTTCCGGTGGGTCACTTGCCAGCTAGACGCATTGAAAGAATGTCTTGATTATGAGTTGCTTACCCACGCACTTACATCACTACCATTAACGTTGGACGAGACATATGCCCGAATCTTGGACTCTATCCCTGAAAGCCATAAACATAAGGCGATAACAATGCTCCAACTCTTGGTATTCTCGGAGCGGTCGTTGCGGATCAAGGAGATCGTTGATGCAATAGCAGTGGGTCCAAAAGGAGAACGACACTTCAATCCCAGAAATAGAATGCCTGAGCCACGGGAAATCTCGCGGTTTTGCTCAAGCTTCGTGGTCGTGGTATCAAGACAAGAAGTCTCCGACAACGAGGACGACGAAGGGGAATTGCTTCAGTTGGCGCATTTCTCAGTCAAAGCATATCTGACGTCAAGTCGGGTCCAAAACAAATTCAAATTCTCGCAGGATTTTCAGGAGACTACGGCCAAAGCGTCAATTGCAAAAGTTTGCCTAGCATACTTGCTGCACTTGGACCAGGACCTTCAGCTGCAAGAGATAAGAAGGACTTTTCCATTTGCGCAGTATTGCGCAGAGTACTGGATGGAGCATGCTGTAGAGAGTAAAGAAGAAGACGAGGAATTACGCCTCTTAGCTATGGAGTTCCTGCTCCGTAAGAAGTCATATACCAACTGCTATCAGCTGTATGCCCCGGATCAACCGTGGATGAATGACGGTATACTAAGAAGAGAGCGTCCACCAGCTGCTTTGTACTATGCATCATTCGGGGGCCTAGCACATACCGTTGGAAATCTCATACGACAGGGCGCCGACGTTAACGCCCCCAGAGGGGTATACGGCACCGCGTTGTACGTGGCGGCAGGCGAAGGCCACAAGAGGATTGTCGAGCTGCTGCTCGGCGGGGGCGCCGACGTCAACGTGCAAGGAAATGAGTACTACGGCAGCGCGCTGCAGGTGGCGTCACGCGAAGGCCACGACCGGATTGTCGAGCTGCTGCTTGACAGCGGCGCCAACGTCAACGAGGAAGGAGGAAAGTATGGCAGCGCGCTGCAGGCCGCAATACAGAAAGGCCACGAGAGGATCGTCGAGCTGCTGCTCGACAGGGGCGCCAACGTTAACGTGCAAGGAGATGATCGCACCGTGCTGCAGGAGGCCTCAGTCGGAGGGTACGACCGGATTGTTGAGCTGCTGCTCAGCAAGGGCGCCGATGTCAATGGGAAAGAAGGGAGAGATGGCAACGCGCTGCAGCTGGCGTCACGCGGAGGCCACCACAAAATCGTCGAACTGCTGGTTGGCGCGCAACGTGGAAACTATAGTAATACACAGTAGCCTCCTTTGAAGGCTTGAAAATACCTACTCACCGAACACTCCATATTACGGTAAGTTAAATCGATATCATAACCCCTAGTTCATCCATCTTGATCGCGAAAACTATTATATGAAGGTACGAAGTGCTTCGACGCATGGCTTAGCAAAGCGTAGAGAGGAGGTAGAATAGTAGTCTTATTAGGATGCTACTGGATCTCAGCTCGTCCTGTCACTCAATTGACCAGGGTTTTTGTGGTTCTCTAATGGACGTCTGAGCAGACAATCTACGGCACGTTTCTATATATAGTCAGTCGCGCCCAAAGTCATGTAGAAATACCGATGCGAGCCACCGGTGAACCTCGTAGAAGTAACCGTCGGAACATACGGCCGACCAGCCCTGTTTCATCACGACAGACATCCCATTCTTCAGACCTTCCAATTTTCTAGCACCTGCCCCACCGGCTCAATCATAACAGGTTTCCGTCACAAACCTATCATCGGTAGAGTTTAGACTCTGGTGAGGTATTCATCATCATCACCGTCAGCACCATTACCAACTCGATTCACGAAGCTGAACATTAACCTTCCTTCACCGGCAGGCTATCGTACGATGCCCTCATCGGGGCGTGACTTGCTCGATACCGCTCATCAAAGTTAGACGCTCTACATCCTCGGGAAGAAGCACTAAGGGATCAAAAAAGAACCTGGCCTCAGTGGCATGCTTCGTTATCTTTTCTTGGCCATCTTTATTTGGATGAGGGACAACACCCGTTCCAAGCCAGCGGAGCTGAATTTTCCCATCGACAAGCTCGTGGAGATTGGCTTTGTGAAAGAGGGTCTAGAACTTAGAGCTTGACATGTATCGGAACTGTTGGCCGGGGTGAATTGATTGTCAAGCACTTCCTCGCCGGAACCCCTTTCCGTTTGTGTTGCTGTCGAAGCCACGATGCGGCCCAACTTGTACTTGCGCCAAGCTTCAGTGGAAACTCCATGGAGTGCGTACGGGTGTTGCAAAGAAGAAAAGGCCATGTAAGGGGTTTATCATCCATAAGGCAGTCCATCGGGCAGGTCCCTTTGCATCCGTTCGTCCTGAGCTCTTTGCTTATGATTCGAGGACCAATGACTACAAGGCCTTGTGTGGTTGATCACTTCGATGATCAACTCCCTTTTATTGCGAGTTCATCACGAGTCTTCGCATGCCGGCCCTTTGGCGTGATCCACCTATCTTCACCGGTTTCTGCTGTTTCGTTGGTACGAGCCATCCCGGCAACGGCAACAATCGCGCGCTGGATCAAGTGATCGAGAGATGTAAAGTATTGGCGACCATTGCCGATGACAATAGAAACCTTAGAATTCTTTTCATCCCATGATACCGGGGTTCATGACTGCACCGTGGGTTTCCATTGAACTGCCTTTTTTTGGACGTCAAGTAAGGCCCAACTTGCGTACTCTAAAGTACACTAAAGTACACTGAACGCAAATCCGGATGGTTGAGATAGCGCCACGGAATGGTCCCCTGATGAAGCCAGTTACAGAAGCTGTTGCTTCTCGGAGATATACCGCAAACGAGCGTCGTTCCATTTTTTCATGATCTCCACCCTTTTCTCTCCGGCAGCGATTAACTTCATCGCTTCCTTTGTCAAGATCTCTCGAGCGTAGTCGTCTTCTCCCTTGAAGTATTGCTGCTGCCACATCTCATGGTACGACAGTGGTTCAGCTTTGAGTGCGGTGGTCGTGTCGAAGTACTCCAGGTAGCGTCCGTGGTACAGGGCCACATAGGCGTCATAGTCGTCGGCATCCAACACACCACGCATACGCTAGACACGACGAGTCATCAAGCAAGCGAAGAGGAACCCCTTGAATGAAGCTTGATAAGTAGGATAGGCCTGCTTGAATCGATCATAAAGTGCCTTCAATGCTGGCTGCGGTACGTACTTAGCACACTGCAGCAGTGCTTGGAGCAGAACCAACTAACTCACTTCAAGCTCCTCATCAGACGTTACCGAGTCACTATGCTGTGACGTATTTCCCATGGTCACGTCCTAAACTACGTTCGCGCAGATCAGCATCTGAAGACTGCATGAAGCAATTCAAGCTTACCGGTGAAGCCATCTTCCGATGAGCCTGACAGCAGCAGAGTCAACTGCACGGTCGTGGTCGCCTGCTCTGTTGAAGTCAAATCCTGTTCACTGGAGAGGTACGCGTATTGGTAGCGTTCACAACAGCGAAGCTGCGTTGCTGACGCTTCGATTGAAGTTAGGGGCCAGTGATTGGAGCGGAGGCAAGGTTGAGGGCTGATAATTGATAACGGAGAACGATTCATTCAAACCACTCAGATGAACGAGTTCGGAAGTGAATGATTTTCCGTCCGAGGTCAGTGTAGGTCGTCGTGGATGCTTCACCTGTCTCTGTCTGGCGTCAGCACTCACCTTTTCACTTCATTACCGTCTCTTCGTCACTCACCTTTTCACTTTATCACCGTTTTATCGTCACCTTGACCTTCCAATCTCTCAATCCCGACATACTCCTCACCGTTTACTTCTGCGCTCAACTGCCCACTATCGATCCGCACTGACTTATCTATCGACGTGGTCGCTACGACAGCAGCGTCGACTGAACGCAGATTCTGAACGCTCCTTCAAGAGGTTCAATTACTTCTACCGCCATCAATCGGTCGACAATCAATTTCCTTCTCGCATTACTCAAGACAGTCAGTTCATCTACCGTGAGTCTCAACGTTGTGGATGTCTGTGATTGCTAGTAGCACCCTCACTCGCTGATCTCTCATGATTGTCTTGATGCCACAACTGAGTCGTAAAGTCCGTGTGCTATCTCGATCATGGGGTTCAGGATTGATACTCGGTCCAAGCCTGCAGCGCCCACCATGCCTCCACTATCGGGCATCGCGCATCTCTGCCAAGAATTGGGCTTCGGTGACGATACCAATCATTTCTTCGTCTGGGTGGCATCAGATCGGGTCAAACCCGCGTGGGATGAGTTCTATCGGGATTTCTACTCGAAGGCAACCAAGAAGAGCAGAAACCGAACCGTCAACGCGGAGACTCTGATTCGGCTCTGCGTCGATCAGCTCGCACAGAACCGAGACGATTACTCGGACTCGCTGGTGAACAAAGACGGATGGGAACGTCATGAATACTACGCTCGATTCGTCTTACGTCTCATCGCAAAGAATCGAACGCGCAACAGGTTATGGGTTCATAAGAGTTCCAACGAGTTTGGGTGGATGTGCGACGTAGCACATCAGGTGCTCCAGGTGATCAGGTGGGACTTCAATCCGAGTCGTCCTGGCCGGCTACAACGCATCTTGGCACCGAGACGAATTCCGGCACCAAACCCAGAAGAAACTGACGACGACGATGTCCCACGCGCGGATGAGTTTTTTTTGTTGCAGGAAGCAGTCCGGCACACCGACGACGGCTTCCGCACCCGAGACCTAGGCGATTTTTTCATCCTGGACCCTCCTCGTCGTGATCAGGGCGAGCTGCTCTATGCCGGTGCACCGTCAGATCCTCCGACCCCTCTAGCCAAGTCGAGAGGAACTACATTGACGATGCGACCTTTCCCATCGATCCTACCGAACAACTTCAGCTCCTCCGTTCGAGAGAGCAAGCCATGACATCGTCGGATAGAATCATCTATCAGCGACTGTTCAGCATCGCCAAAGATGACGGATGGGAGGGTGAATGGGGATGTGCTCAAACCCCCAACGCGGAAGACGCGTTCAACCCGGACGAAGCTGCTCGTGAAGAGGCGGCCACGCAAGCAGCAGCAGACGCAACAGCAGGTGATGACGGCTCCGGAGAAGATTCGGAGGCGCAGGATGGCATTCTGGATGTGTTCAAGGCCTTCAATACGATGACGGATGAAGAGAGAGCTCAGCAGCAGCTACGGGCCCATTTTCTCGACGGTCTATCCTCGACTAATACGACTCTGGCGGAAGCCTGTGGGGGATTGGAAATCGTCGATCCAGAGAGTGCATACCTCCCGGGCATGGCTGTTGAAGCCACGCTCTTTAAACATCAAGTTTTCGGGATTGAATGGATCATTGGCAAGTTGAGTGTCCGAGGGGGCTGTGTTTTGGCCGACGAAATGGGACTGGGAAAGACGATTCAGTGCTTAGGAGCATTGGCGAGGCTCAACACCCTGCGGTACGAGGCTGGAGACCACGCCCAAGACATGTGGATGGGAGCAGCGAAGGCTACCTTGATCGTCGTCACGAAGATGGTCGCCCTTCAATGGAAGAAGGCTGTGGAGGACTTCCTTCCGTCAGGATACGATGTCATTCTCTACACGGCAGACTTTAAGGCAACCTTGACCCCCAGTCATCTGAAGCCAGATTCCGATCGACGAGTGGTGATCACCATATACGACATTCTAGGTCGTCGCCATCCACGAAGCGCTCGGGAATCGTGGTACCGAGAGAAGAAGCGGACGAATCCCTCCCTTCAACCATCAGACTGGCCATACGATCTGCGTGGCTGCTTTGGGCTGGTGATCCTTGATGAAGCACACATGATCAAACGCGGCACGCAGTCTCATCGGTGGAGAACGACCAAATCGTTCGAGAGCCCCCTGGTGATCGCTGCCACTGGCACCCCAATTCCCAACAAAGATGTCGATTTTGCGGGCATTGCGGGAATCATCACTCCAGCCGATCCATGGGAAGACACCGAATCGACCGCGGATCCGTTTCTACGGGACACCCCACTGAGCCGCAGGCTGCAATGTACGGAACGAGGCATCCGAGACTTCATCGGCCCTCTGACGGATGACGAGGAAGAGCGTGGACGACGCCTCCAGTCTGTGTTTAAGCAATGTCTCCTTCGACGAACGTACGCCACCGTCATAGATGGGAAGCCGATTGGTGCGTCGATTCCCGAGATGAAGGTCTACTCGGTTCCTCTTAAAGCCAGCTCTGCCGAGCAAGTCGAACTCGATCAGTATCACAGAGAACACGAGGAGGATCTATTCGTGATCTTAAACGACGATAATAACCTTCGCATCTACATGAACGCGGCGAAAGTTCGGAAACTGGCGCACATCGCGACCTGGGCCCCTTTCCATTACATGGACTGGTCCGCAACAGAGCTCAAACGATTCCAACCGGTGAATGCAAATCTGCGTTCAGTCCTCACGAGTCTCCGGGCACGATATCCACAAATGCTCGATTATGACCCCGAACAGGGTACCGAAGACGAGCTGTTGCAGAGGGTCGCGGCAAAGTCACCCAAGATTCGTTACCTGTGTTTGCTGATCGCCATCATCGTCTTGGTTCTTCGGACGAAAGTCGTCTTGTGGGTGCATTATCCGTGGCCCCAGTACCTACTCTTCCTAGGATGTAACAGCTATCCGTTCCCGTTGCTCACGAGTAGTTGTATGCTGACATTGTGCTACAGTTCTTCAAGATGGCCAAGATTGACATAGCAAGTTTGCATGCGAACATGACCGAGCAGCAACGAGCCAACACCATCGACGCCTTCACCGACAATCCCGGCGGCAGCCAAGTTCTCGTCTGTTCGTACAGAGTGGGTAGTATTGGTCTAAATCTACAAAACCTCTGTCATTTTGCCATCGTTGTGGAGCCCGCCACATCTTCGCCGATACAGGACCAAGCGATCTTCCGAATCCGTCGTTTAAATCAACACAAGAAGCAAACGACCATTCTCCTCCATCAACGGCACACCCACAACGATTGGCAGTACGCGAATCAAAAACGAAAGGTTCTTCCCGGGCTCGTCTCCCAAATGAGCGACGAGGGTCTGGTCGAGTGGAACGTTCCTGGAGGTGATCCGGACTCGGACGAGGTGGTCGGTCTCCTGGGCCAATTACACGATGCGCTGCAAGGACGACCAGCATCTCAGAAAAAGCCAATTTTACGCCGGTCAGGATAGACACACACACCGCGGTCGCAAGGACGTTCAAGATCTGCGTTCAGAGTTCAGAGAGCAAGAGGACCCAGTCACATTGAGCCGGTTCATATCATGGAAGCGCTTCGCTACGAGCGTTCGGAATCTGCGTTCAGCACGCAAGAGCAGTCAGTTTGCTACTTCGAGACCGTCAACATCATTGAGTTGGCTTGCTACGACCGTTTGGGATTTGCGTTCAGAGCGCAGAAGCAGATGGAGAATTGAGTTGCTACGAGCGTTCAGGATCTGCGTTCAGATGGCAAGAGCAAAGAGCTGGCTACTTCAAGACCATTCATATTGTTCACTGCGTTCATTGCTTACGAGCATTCGAGATTTGCGCTCAGAAGGCAAGAGCAAACAGCTAGCTACTTCAAGATCTTCCATGTCCTTCATTGGCTTAATTGGTTGCCTGCGAGCGTTCAATATTTGCGTTCAGAGAGCATAAAGCAGATAGTCTCACAACCCTGTTTCATTTCATTAACTTGGCTCGCTACGAGCCTCTGAAATCTGCGTTCAGACTACGAGAGAGCCGATAGCTGCCTCGAGATCGGGGTAATAGATCGAGGTTGTGGATGTCCCGTGTCAAAGTACATAACTCGACGTTTGTTTCGACAGCATCCTGATCGATAGTTTGCGCTGCTGACTCAGCGATCGAGGTCGTCATGCGCGTGAGAGGGCAGATTCAAATTTGAACTGACAGCCTCTTCTGATTCATCCTCGTACACGTCTCTCAACTACCATCACAATGGAGATCTGTACTCGCCTAACGACCCGCAAATACTCACAACGATCCATCTCTTCCTCTTCGGACGCATCCAGCGGCAGAGTTCCTTCACCGTCGAAAAAGCGTCGGCTGATTCCTCATCCCTTAAAAAGTACCGCGCTGACATCTGGCCAACGATCAGTCAAGCTGCCTCTCTACTCACTGTCATCGCCCATGACGTCTCTGCCCACTACTCGCAGCCTCTCTGCTGGCTGTCTAGTGTCCAGCGGTCGAGGTCAAGACGCCTCTGTCAGCACCTCACGATTGGATCTTCCTGGCGGTCGACGCCCCATTCAGCAACGCCACAGTGCAGACCTGGCCATGGCGACGGGCCGTTCAGATCATGCGCCACGCACCTCTTCCACTCCTGCCGACGATGCTAGGTCCGAGGATTTATATAGACACGATCCCGAGGCCGAAGCTGCATTTATCGCCGACTTCGAGAGGTTTGAGGAAGAATGTGATCAAGGACGCAATGAGATGTGGGACGAAATCGACAAGAGCCTTTGGGATGTAAATCCCGGAAGTGATGCAGCGGTACTCGAATCCGGAGTCGCGTGGGCCGATCAAACGACCGCCTCTCAGCTTCGGTGATAACATTGGTAAAGATTCTAATGGTTCGTGCATCCTTTTCATTGCGTTCATGATGGGTTTCCCAATGCACTTCAAAAATGCAAATATCGACGGCGAATGATCTATCTGACGAGATTGCCAGGCAACGAGTTTAATTTCGAAGAGTTCGATTGTTGCGAGGATTTTGCTCAATCTTTACCATCTGGCTGGACTCAACCTGGCCAACCGAGCGTCACAAACGGACAGGCGTCTGGTGAAGATGGAAAGGCATCGCAGTGATGGCTCTGGCGGCGGGTAAGCATACGCTCCTGCCGCCTTTCGTCGGTCTTGTACTTACTTGCATTGCCAGTCCCGCTCCTCTCTTCGTTCTTTCTTATTATTAATTTGACCATGCCCGTTCCTTCCCAGGATGGGCAATCAAGAGTGTATCAGTTGTTTTTGATCAGCTCAATACATTCCGACCCTTCTACCGTATGTAGATACGCAATCAATTCACATGTCTTGCTTCCCAAATGCCCCTCACTCTGTATGAAGAAGTGGAACGAGCGTATGAGCCCTGCTGGAAGCGTGACCCATACAGCAATGTCGAAATCATCCGAGCATGGGGAAGAGAAGGAGTCGTGGCATGGCTCAAAGGAGAAGTATATATACTATCGACAGCTCATATCAGTTGACACTTCGCTAACCTAAATATGCGTCCGTAGTGCTTCAATGATTTGTGGATCGCATCTTGGACCCGAATGTCCAGATTCCGCAGCAGCGACTGTGTTGTGTTTGCGCTTAGAATCGCTCGTTACCTTCAACGCTGTGGGCATCAAGTCCACCTCTATTTGCACAACGATGTGCATGGCTCGCTTGCATTTTCCGAAAACGCGGTCGATAACGCGGCCAAAAACGGGGCATATGTGCTTGCGGATTCGGCGGCACGCCAAGCATTTCGACTGTTCCACGGGCAACACTTCATTGGTCGGTCCTTTAAACGGCAGAAATGGGAACGACACGGCACCACGATTAGAATGATACCACCTGGCAATGCCTTCACCGCAGTATCCGAGCATGATCTGATCCGCCGTACCAATCGAGTCCATTTTGCTAGCTCGGCCATGGTGATCTTGTTCCGGTTAGTATCTTTCTTCTCAGGTCATTGTATTTTGCTGATGTAGGTAAACGATTGGGCCATAGTGTTTGGAGGGAATGTGGACAATTTCTAGGGAAGATTTCGTTCAATCGCCTTACGGGAAGACTGTCGTGGGGTTTAGATGAGGGCAAGGGCGAAGTCACTGTCCGCAGCCTTGAGCACATTGGGCAAGCTCTTCAAGATATTGACCGGAGCGTCAGAGCGTTGGCTGATAGGTGCCCAAGTACCCCATTGGAACGCCAATGGCAAAATCTCAGGTGGCAGGCCGAGATTGTCTTGCAATTGTACGTTGACTTGCTGCCGGTGGAAGCTTGATGGGATCATGGTTATTCTACGTGGTCATGGACCGTGTTATCCGTTGTATCCTTTCATTCTACAGTAGGGGACCGCTGCGTTTACGTGTCGCTTTCCTTTGTATTCTCCTTTTGGCATTCATACTGACATCTTGTTGACGTCCGAGATTTGCGTTCAGAACGTTCGTTCGGAATTGACACTCCAGATTTACGTTCAGGTTCACTCAAGCTCGAGACGGTCAAGCCATGGCTTAGCATTTTTCTTTTGACTATTAACATACAGGAGAACCCCCGGGGCGGAAGGAACCAACTAGTGTCTTAACTCAGTAAATGAAGCTCAAGTCCAACAGTCTCGACTAGCATGACGCTGAAGCGCAGCGCCTATTTTCCGCAACTAGATGAGTACTGAACGTCGGCAGTCATATCGCAGCACAAAGGATTTCATTCACATTTGGTTTCTCTCGACACGTCATGCCAGGTGGGGTTTACAGTACAGTATAGGGCTCATTCTAATGGTGTTGGACTCTGATGAGGCATATCCCGGTCAAGCACGATGTTTCGGCGTTTCAGCGGCCGTAACTGACTCTCTTTACACCAACCTTGAATTCAATTTGTTTTTCGACTCAATGAAGAACGTGCCTGCTGTTCCACATTTCTCACCCTATGAGCAGCTCCGTACACGAGCAATGCTTGATCCAAGAGCTCGGTAAACAATTAAAGTACGACCTGCGTCGATCCACCAGCATCACTATGGGGTCGTGTCCTCTTTAATGTTCGACGGAGCAGTCTATTTCACGCAAAGAGGGACCAGTCGCGTGCTCCACTCCGCAAATGAGGGGTTTTTCTATTGCGTCCTTCTCAGGCTAGCTGATACCCTTATGATGTCTCGAGGACCCTGCGTACCCCTAGCGACTGAACCAGGATCGAGAAGCAGAGCCCTGCTTCCTTCCTCACATTCTCCTATTCCTTTGTCCTCTTCTTCCAGATGCACACATCACGATGCATTTCCTCGCAACGTGTGGCTTCATGTTGTGGACCGCTGTCGCGCTAGCGGCACCATCGCCCAAAGACCTGCCCAGCGGAGACGTCCAATCTCTCCGAGAGATGGTCAAAAAGAAGGAGTATCGCCCGGCCGATCCTGACACCTTACCGTTCCCCGCCCTGCGGGATCCGAACCTTCATCCGGTTGCAGTGCGAAGTAGGGCATGTGCTCAATGCATGTGGCAGTTGTTGATGCTGGTGAGTATGCTGACCAGCAATGACCCTTCAAGAGAAGAGGAGATGACGGACTCATGCATCGACAGCAACGGGAAGAATGGTGGGGGCCAGAGGCGACTCTGTACCAGCAATACCCACCCTCGGGCCTTCAGAAAAGCTTTGGCAATATGATCGAGTACGAAATGGTAAGAAAGTCTGGGGAGCACCACCCCGGAAGACATCACGTCGCTGATACCACGTCACCAGGAATGGTGGTACGTGACCACCGATAGGGGATACAGATGGCACGGCGACACGTCCCGGTTGAGCGTTCAATGCTCAAGGATCCTGGCTGAGGTCACCGGCTACATGGCGAGCCGATGTCACTGGGCGGATTGGGATCAAGATCTGTCCACGACATATGATCCTGACGGGAAGGTTCGAATGGTGCCCATGAGCAACCCACCGTCCAACGACCATCGAAGTTTGTTCACCAACGTGCAGCTGCCCATGCTAGCGAACGGAATCAAGCAGCAGCTGCCATTAGTGGCAGATGGGCTCAGAAAGCAGCTGGTGAAGGGTGCTGAAAATGCAGCCACCGGCGCACTGGTGGGGTTCAATCGTGCTACCGCTGCTCAGAGATCCCGGCCAGCCATGCCCAGGGTAAAGATCATTCCATAAAATCACCCGCATGACTACGGCGGGGCTTTAGGATGTGGCCCATATAACAACACTCGATTCGCGTTATGCGCCGAAGACAAGAAGGCCTCGACAGCAGCCATAGTGCTGGTCTCACCCTGGACTAAGTTCGCCTCTGGCAGCTCCGAATCTCAGGACCACCACACTGGTGCCCGGAGTCCGTCACTGGAAGCGATGTTAGACGCCATTCCCCTCGTCTTTAACTCCCTGCGCCACTGCAAAATCCAACATCAGCTTGTCGTCTTGGGTATGCAGTGTGTCGGGCCGGTTGCATGTGCCCGCTTGAGGATCGACTTTCAACAGTGCCTGATGAGTTGCAGATCCTACCGCAGCACTGGTAAAGGCTGCAATCGACCCACCAGCCGCCCTCGGGATCGGCGCCCACTCTCGCCAGGGCCACGATGCAATGGATCCGACGATGCCACCTCCAATGAACGGATGCTCGAGTCCTTTCTCGATCCTGCTCGGTCGTTTTCCTGTACATGGAGCGTTACGCCCTTTACTCTCTCACGCGGCTGTCAGTCAGCGATCCGGTGCTGCTCAAAAGACACCTAGTGGTTCGGATGAACACCAGTGATGAAATCATATTGTGAGGAAACTACATTCCAGTCCAATTTTCGAGATAAACAGCTTACATCTCTTGTAGGTGCCGACCAAGGTGCCTTGCCCAACAGCCGCCAACCCCCCGAGACCGGCACCAGCCACCATCGCGCCTGCGGTGCCGAGGGGACCGAGCTCGACGCCCAACAGACCAGCTGCCGCACCTGTTCCGACGTATGTTGGCGCTGCCCGCTGGATCTCCGACAGGATATATTCCTTCCCTGGAATAGGGAGGGAATTGACGGCCGATGCCGTCAAGATCAGCAGGATATTCCAATGGACGACGATCCTCATCGCGGATTATCTTCGGTACTGTGACAGCGAATTACTGTCGATCAAGTCACAAGATCTACCGATTCGGCAGGTCAAATCTCATATATGAATGAGGATATATGGGCCATCAACAACCATATCCTCAAACAATTCGCATCTCTGATCGCCAGCTCCATCTTTCCCAACTAAATATCAAGGCCAGTCTCCCGGGCGCCCAGCACCAATTCGGCATGATTTATTGATTGCCTCATTTGCATTGGGGACAATCCAAATGAAGAAATCAATAAACCATGCCGTGTGAGTACCAGATGGCCATCGTGGAGACTCTCGGACAAGGACCTCCGATGAGTCATACGGACCTGCCCCACGAGGCATCTATTCAAGCTGTTGCGGATCAAGACGATCCACCGTCAGGGTGCGACTGAAACCGAGCACGTTCCTGCTCGGTCTGTCTCACATTTCAATACAGTCCGATTCGATCCCTTTGTACGAATACGAGTACAAATCGTATACAGTAACTTACTGTATTCCTCCTCCCCTATGACGTTGTCCTTTCGCTCGTGTTGGCGGGATACGAGCCGGCACACGAGCACGATGTCCGTTTTTGGATCACGATCCTCCAGACCTCGCACCACGAACATAACCGTGCCGCTCGGGAAGTTTGGATGCAAACACGATGGCCCATCGGTCCGGGTACGGCACGGGCCGTGTTCGATCGCAGGATTTCTTCCAGGAAGGAGCTGTTGAGAAGCTCCATAAAGTATGGGCGTTCCTCGTCCGCGAGCTATGGGGGGCGTCTGTCAATAAAGCATCCGACCCCGACGAGTTCTTTACCGAATCACGCGCACACCATCTTCTCCTGAGGTGGTACAGGAACTAGTTTCTGGGGCTATGAGCTCTCACTCGGACTAGAGATGCATCTGGTATCATTGACAGCGCTCGTCTCCTTATGGATCTCCATCGCGTCAGCAAGCCTATGGAGCATGATTGGCCTACCCTCTGGTGACCTGCAATCGTTACGGGAGATTGTGCGGAAATACGACTACAAGGCCGTCGATCCCGACACGTTACCGTTCAAGGATGACAGTCCAGATCCACAAGTACGACGACGAAAGGAATGTGCGAAGTGCATGTGGCAGGTCCTGATGCTGGTGAGTCAAGGATGGTGTTATAATGTCGTAGAGGGAACAAAGGGAAACGAAACTCAACTGGCTGACAACCCGATTGCAGCAAATCGAGGAGCTATGGCCCCCAAACACGCGGTTATTCCAAGAGAATGTCCGACGGTCGATGCCCGATAGGAATGGAAAATGGGTCCAACGAGATCTCATCGTAAGGCAGCAATTCCGTTTCTACTGCTATCCTGTTAAGCCGAGCTCTGCGGCTGACATGGATCAAATCGGATACAAACTAGGCGTGGGCCGAGCAAGGAAAATATAGTCGATCGGTTCAGGAGTCCAACACCGACCATCTCGCCAGCTACTGTTCGAGTCTCATGGGAGTCTTGCCTTGGGATACCGAGAAATGTCGTCCGACGGATTGGGATCCGAGTCTGAAGAAGATGTATGACGTTCAAAATCGGATCTTGATTGGTGAGAAGCCAATGAATCCAAATCGTAATAACCCGCGGCCGGTTCGAAATCCGGAGCGAGACACGGGGAATGGACAGACGAGTCATTTCCAGGGATTGCGGGTGTCAAAAGAACAAGTGGCGCAAGTGGCTAGGGCGGGATCACAGATGTGGAAGAGCGCTCAGGAGGCCGCTCCGAAGATGGTGGAGGGGATGCAGAGAGCTGTAGTCGCAGGTGCGGGTGCGGGTGCGTGGCGGCCGCCATCAAGGATCAAGGTTCCCTTGCGAGGAGCTTTGGCATTATAGGGCTAGCTATAGGGCTAGCTATAGTGGTAGATTTTCCTATTCCATGGCTGGCGGCCATCATCATATATCTATTGAAAACCGTGCAGTACCGGATTTAGGTACTTTCAGCCAGTGTCAACGATTTGTCTATTCAGACCCTTCATCATGCGTGCATTGCGGTTAGGATCAGTGGATCTTTCAACGTTGAACGATGAAAAGACTTCTAGTTCTGCCGTCATGACGGTCGTCATCATCGTCACCAGCCTGATGATGATGATGATGAAGAAAGCGACCGACGCTCGCAACATCGTCATCACTTCGATGTTGGAATACTTATCATTATCGTCGGCGGTGCCCTTTTCACTGTCTGCCCAGATGTCAACGAAGAGATGAATACCTTCGCCGTCATCATCGGCTCATCGATCAAGGAGGAGTCTCCTCTCCATTAGCGTGTAATAGAGCACAACCGGTTGCTTCAGGACCCCAGATGGTCGACGTGATCCCAATGATTCTCGAGCCATCAGAAGCTTCGCTCGAAGTTGTTGGCCCCCCTGGTGCCAAAGCCCGCCGCCTCCGCGGGCGTAACCACACGGGGGTTTTTTTTCCTTCTCACCGCCATATCGTTGGGACATTTCTCGTAATGATACTCCCGCCGCCACTGGA
>QQTW01001511.1_pt1 | contig 16314 bp, 21 predicted proteins | sample 1904831 | NCBI WGS metagenome assembly QQTW01 (sample SAMN09435610, study PRJNA476489) | Subsurface metagenome, whole genome shotgun sequencing project. | reverse complement strand
GTCGCTTAAGCTGCTAGAGTATGGCATCGTACTTCTTTAAACAGTACCAATAACCTTATTGCATCTTGATAAAAGATGTCAAATGGGTTCTATACGGCTGGTTGTTGGGACATTGGTCAGTCAGGGTGTTAATGTTTCAAGCTGCAACTAGTGCCGGGGTTCCACCATTACGCCTGGGTTTTACAGGAACATTACGAGTCATCCGTCGTGCCCTTCCTAAGTTTCAACGTTTACAACCAGAAGAGTTTCCTTTTTTTTCGATTGGCTAACCCTAGAGATTTTAGATACGTTATTACCCGAACGAGTTTCACGTAATAACCCCAGAGTTGTGAAAAAACCTATATCAAAGTTTCGTTCTAAAAAGCCAAAACACAGAGGTACTGGACAACGAGTTGAAGCTCCTAAATTTCTTATTACTAATCAGTTTTTCAGCCTTAACTGAACCGTATTGGCGCCAGTGCCGCCTGTCGTACCGCGCGGTTGTCACAAGGCTTACATAACTCACCGATTTTTACACAGGAATAATCTCTGTGCTTGTATTTATGCAATCGTGCTTGAAGAAACTTACCGCCTCGTGGATATTACGGCTACTCCTCAACTTCCCCAATCTCCTGCAAATAAACCTTAGCCGCCGTTTGTTTTAGCGCTTTTTGAGTATAGCGTCCGTAGACTCCATCGCTTTTGATGCCCATTAGTTCCTTACCGTACGAGAGATCTATCCCCTTGCGAGTAATATTTGTACCGAAGTCGTGTCGGAAGCGATGGGGTCGGGTGTCGTCTACAGCAGTGATCACGTTTTTCTATATTGCAACTACTGCTCCACATCTTGTATTCCTAGCCTTGGCAATAACTCTTGCACCGATAACACAGTTACAGGTGAACTGGAAAAATCTTGTCTGTCCCGTGTCAAGATCCCATCCAACCCTTGAGCAACTGCACAAGCAACTTGAACAGCGTCCTCGAAATCTACTAACCCAAATCCCAACGCAGATTCTAAGACTACTCGGCTAACAGGACAAATCTCCATTACGCTTAATATTTCTATAATTGCTTGTCGTGCTTGCTCAACACTACGGGTATGTCTTCGTGCAATATAAAAAATATCTGTCAGTGTCGTCGCTGTGACGTATCCAATAACTTGACCAGAATCGATTGCTTGAAATAGCAGTTCTGCATCTTGAAAAAATGGTTGTCGCTGCAACAAAAAGTCTAAAGCAATATTAGTATCAATTAAAACTCTCACTACAAATACTTTTCCACTCTATGTTCTTCTAGCATCGCCGCCACTTCTGCGTCTGTCGGTGCGCTCTGGTCTGTTTTTAATAAACCTCGCATCCGTCCAATTGCGTTAGAGCGATCACTTTTGGACACTTGACTATCTTCTTGTAGGGATTCAATTATGGTACTAACCAAGGCAAGACGATCACTTTTACTTAGTCTGACAGGTATTGTCAACTTACGCCAAAGGTAGAATAATCGTACTGATTCCACTCCGTTCATGATTCGGCTCATGTACTCCCGCCATCGATTCCCCAGCGAAATTATTAGCTACTGTGTGTGGTTCTATTACACTTTCCCCTTGAGCTACCGGGATATCGAGAAAATGATGCTCTATCACGGGATCGAGGTGACGTATGAAACGATTCGGGAATGGTGCCAGAAATTCGGGCAGCAGTACGCGAATCAGCTTCGTCGGAAACGTCCTTACATCGCTGATAAATGGCATTTGGATGAAGTGGTGGTGACGATCAAAAAGCAGCAATATTATTTGTGGCGGGCAGTAGATTCAGAAGGGAACGTCCTGGAAGTCTTGCTCCAACGCCATCGGGACACAAAGGCGGCAAAGCGATTCTTTCGCAAACTCCTCAAAAAACAAGGCTTCGTGCCACGGGTGATTGTCACCGACAAACTCAAGAGTTACGAAGCAGCGAAGAAGCAGGTGATGAAGAACGTAGAGCATCGACAGCACAAGGGGTTGAACAATCGAGCCGAGAACTCCCATCAGCCGACCCGAACGCGAGAACGACGAATGCGACGCTTCAAATCCCTAGGGCAAGCACAACGATTTCTTTCTGCCTTTGGACCGATTCGAGACCACTTCTACCCCAAGCAACACCAACTGACTGCCACCCGATATCGCCAAGAACTGCGCCAACGATTTGAAGATTGGCGAGAAGTCGTTGGGTTAAAATCTGCTGCGTAAATTGAGCGAACCTTGCGATTGCGGGATGATTGTGCTTAATTTTGAACATCTCCGGTTAAGTTGACAATATCATTTTGACGCACTACCGAAACCTTCAACCCATTCTTCAATCTTACGCGACTCAAGCTGGATTACCGATCGCAGTGTTGTATCCCCAAAAACGCTATCTTTCAGCTAAAGTTCGCGTCTTTGTTGAATTTATGACAAAATTGGCGGCTGCATTAAAACAAGCCGACGTTGTAGATTGAATCACCTGCCGCTCTGCTAAGTTGTGTCGCAAATACTCTTTTCGGTTTGATCAGTTGCGTAGATGTTCTGTGCTTATTTGCTCCATTCATCCCATGCCGCTCGCGCCAACTTTGCGATCACTTCTTCGCGGATCGCAGTGTCAGCCGTCGAATCTGAAACAAAGACTGCGATCGCTAAATGTCGCCCATTTGGAAGCGTCACGAGTCCCACATCATTGGTTGCAGCTGTTACTCCGTTTACAGTAGCGGAAGTTCCAGTTTTGTGTGCCACAACTGTCCCATCAGGCAATAGTCCTTTGAGGCGCTTTAGACCTGTAGGTGTCTCTACCATCAATCGCCTCAATAACGCTTGACTAGATTTTGAAAGCCCTTTCCCTTCATGGAAGAAACGTAATAAAACAACGGCTGCATCAGGCGTTGCATCGTTACGATACTGTACTGCTGCGTTTTGTGCTAGCTCCTTCTCCGTGTTAGCAATAACAATGTCGTTTATGCCCAGACGACGCACGTAGTTAGTGACAATCTTAGGTTCACCGACGAGTCGTAACAGCACATCACACGCTGTATTATCACTTTCAGAAACCATGTAGTTCAATAGTTCATCTAGTCTTAATTCCACTCCTTGCGATTTTTCGTCTAGAATTTGACTACCCTGGACGATATCGCTTGTTTCAATCCGAATCTTCTGGTCTAGCTTTAGTTTTCCTTGATCGACTTGAGCCAGAACAGCCATCGCGATCGGGAACTTATAAACGCTTCGCATCGGAAATCGCTGATTTCCATTCAGAGTCACTGACTCTCCGGTTTCTAGCACTATGGCTGTGACCCCAACACGCCCTTGAGCAGCCTGAGAAATTTGTTCAATCTGACGGCTTAATTCGGTTCTAGGATTAGTGCTAGATGTTTTGATCTCGTTCAGTCCGGTTGTTTGACTGGTTGAGGTGTTTTCTTTGTTACTAGAGTTAATGTTTGCACAACCAACAGTTAGCAAAATTAAGCAAGATGTGTAAAGCCCAGCTTCTTTAATCGTTCTTTGAATCATATGCCTTGAACTGGAGTTGTGAGCAGTCTACAGTTATAGTAACTAATTGTATAGAGTTCAGACTTCGCTAGATTCTACTGAACTTTGTGCTTCAGTAGGGTGGGCAAGACCCATGAGCTCTAGGTCATGTTATAGATTTGTAGTTTGTCCTCTAAATTGGGGTAGACATATCGATGACACTGTTGGCGAAATATTGCTTAACAAAGGAGCAAACTTTTTAAACGCTCGTCAACCATGTACTACATGGTAAATTGCTTTGACTTATTCATTAAGCACCTTGGGGTTGCAATTGTTTAAAACGAGACGAGCGAGTCTGGGCAAGAGGGATGCCATGGAGCCAAGCCTCTAACCGAACTAAATTAAGCGCACAAGCGATGAAAACCTGCATTAAGTGAGTTTTCTTTAAGCCGATGTAGCGAGATTGACGTAGTGCTGAACGTCGTACACCTTGTGAGTGTGTTGATTCAATACCGGAGCGCTGGCTATAAGTAGCTTTCCACTCAGGCGTTTGTTGAGCTTGTCGTCGAGCTTGGAGTATTGTATCTTGCACTTGTGGAAGAAAAGTCAATTCCCGTGGTTCGGTTTTTGATTTAGTACAAGAGGAACGAACTGGACAAGCTCTGCATATTACACCATTAAACCTCACACGAATAATAGGCTTTCCACTAACGTCTTGTCCTAGTAACCATTTAGTACTGTGGTGTCCTTGGGGACAAGTAACTTTTTCTTTATGCCAATTAATTTGAAAGTTAGAGCGATCAAATCCTTGTTGAGCCTTTGTTTGCCAGCTAGGGTCTGAGCGCACCGGACCAATAATCTCAATATTGTACTTAGTCTTGCTATTTACTAAATTTTCTGCTGTAGGATACCCAGCATCCAGTAGATGCTCCTCTGGGAGTAAATCTTTTTCTTCAAGTCTTGAGTGGATTGGTTCCACTGCTTGCTCGTCAGTAGTGGTGGATATAGTTGTGTGGACGTTGGTAATAAACCGGGGGCTACCTTCGTCACAAATCTCTGTCAGGTGTACTTTATAACCAACCCAATTGACACTACGCTTAGAACTATAATGCGCTTCAATATCATGAGGCGAGTGAATCGCAATAGTGGATGGTGGCATATCTTTAACAGTACGCCATTTTACACTGCCATCCGGCTCTGGAGAATAGAATTGCTGTACCCAGATAAGACGTAGAATTGCAACACCTGGTAATTGACGTAACCACTGCGGTGCTGTTGGGTTGTAAATTGCGTCTAACAGCGCTAAACCATCGGCTCCAATTGTACTGCCTAGAGCTTCTCGCTCGGAGTCAAGCTTTGGTAAACGATAATTTTCGGTGCGCCGACCATAGCGGTCAAACCAATCAGGCTGAAGAATTGTTGCTAACCAGTCAGGGGCTGCAACGGATAAACTATCGAGAGCAAAACGCATCCCTTCCCCCAATGTTTCTAATCGATTGAGGGTGCGGATTGCACCTAAAACGTGGGTTGAATCTGTACGCTGTCTTTTATGGGTTTTAAGCAATCCTGATTCCCTCAACCGAGTTAACAATGTATCTAACAGTTTTTGTTCTGCACTACCTGCAAGTAATCGAGTGCGAAATTCACTGAGGATAGAATAGTCAAAGCCAGAGTCGGTCAAAGAGAGGCTCAATAAATACTTCCAGTCAATATGTCCACGTACTGCCTCTGCGGCTTGTCGGTCAGACAAATTCTCCATTGCATTGCATGATACAAACCAGTGCTAGCCGCCACGGCGCATATGCTGGCTGCCCTTTAGAGGGAAACAAATCCACAAATGCTTCCGAGTCAAAAATGCTTCCCAATGTTTCCCTGATTTGTATGTAAATATTTCCTTTTGGAAAAGATGCGTGTGCCACCTCTACTGTTTGTTTAGGTATGTCTGGGATATTTTGGGGATGCATCAACATGGCAGCAAATTATTCTTTTAAAGGGATTTAATTATCCTATCGCTGTCGAAGTAATCAGAATTTTTGTGCAATATTAAGTTTTCAAAAATGTTAAGCAATATTTCGCCAACAGTGTCATCGATGCTGTCACCAGGGGCAAGATCAGCTAAAAACACTGCGATGAGGAACTTTAGACTAGAGCCTCTTAGGTTGCCTTAAGCGACAGTCTTTCACTTATATCTAGACAAAAAGTACCGAAAGGATTGACGTGAGCCCAAATCAGAGGCGAAAGCACGCGCAAATCCTCCGACTTCATTGACTTCATTCATTGCTTTCGAGGGCATCACCAGAAATTCTAGTTGAGATTGAAGCAGCAGCCACAGATTAAATAGCCGAAGAATGAGGATCGTCCTCGTCCTACAGTTTTTGTCCGATACTTAACCACCCTAAACAAGATATGGAACAGAATGCGATCGATCGAATTTTTGCGGCGCACCTGGCACTAATCGGCACAGATGTTGAGGCTTGGTCTGACTTGTTGGCTGAAGATGCCGTCGTCGAATTTCCCTATGCTACCGCGCTAGGTACGTCCAGCCGATTAGAAGGTAAACCTGCAATCTACAACCACATGAAGAATGCAGTCGCACAATTGCAAAACTGAGTGTTTACAGATATTCGTAAATATCAAACACCAATTGCAAATGTGTTACTAGCTGAATTTCATGGGGAAGCTGTACTTGTGGCGACGGGTCAAATTTATCAGCAAGACTATGTGGTGCGACTAGAAACAAAGAATGGCAAGATTATTCACTACCGCGAATATTGGAATCCGGCTTTGATCCTCGAACTAATGGGCAGCAGTACAACTGCTTTCTTATCGAATCAAAACTCATAAAGAGGATAAATATGAAAATTATAATCGCAGCCGCATCTGACCACATTGGTCGCCGTACCGCCGAAAAAGCCATCCAGGCTGGAGCCGAAACAATGCTCTTAGCTCGAAATCCAGAGAAGTTGGCGGATTTAGTCGATCGAGGTGCGATCGTTCGCCCAATTAGCAGTGACGATTCTCAAGGATTAATAGAGGTAATGCAACAAGCAGATGCGTTGTTTTGGCTGACACTACCGAAGCTGGATGTGCCGAAGATGAGAGATTGGTATCTGCACACAGCAACAGCAGGCGCGAACGCTGTGCGTGAAAATAATATTCCGCGAGTCGTGAACATTTCCGGTATTGGTGCGGGTGCAAAACCAAACCTGGGTACAGTCTTATTTAGTGGGGATGTTGAATCGATCTTCAATGAAACTGGAGCTAATGTCGTCCATCTACGTCCTGGCTATTTTATGGAGAATTTCCTGGCGCAAGTTGAAGCGATCAAGCGCGAGCGCGTGGTGCGGTTTGCTTATCCGAGCGACCATGATATTCCCTGGATTAGCACTGATGATCTCGGAGATGTCGCCGCACGATATTTACTCGATCGGCGTTGGGCGGGTCAGTGGACGCGGAATTTGATCGGACCTGAAAATCTAACATTGATTGAAACATCTGCTATCTTGTCGCAAGTGCTGGACTATTCGATCGAATAGGCTCAAGTCAGTATCGAATCGCTCCAGCAGCAGTTTGCAGCAATGGGCGCGACTGCCGAGGTTCAACGCGAAATGGGCGAGCTGTTCCGTGCGCTGGGCGATCTCGACGGCGTTTATGCCACAGCACGAACCCCGGAGGCAACAACACCCACAACATTTGAGCAGTTTGTCAAACACAAATTACTTCCGAATCTCGAATAAGCAAAAGGTGCGCCGTGCAAATTGGATTGTAACTGCTGCTAGCTCTACCGTCGATAAACAAATTGGGTAGATTCAACCCATCTGCGGCGAAATGCGTCACCGTGGAGGTAAGATTAACCTGATGCCTAGCAGCAATAGGCATGATATTTTTCTTTAAAAATCGCCAACTGTGCCTTTTTATCATCAAAACAAAACACCTGCGTCGAACGCTTTAACCGATCTGATTCGCACCGTAATTCGGATGAACGCAACGGTGCAAAAATCAGGTACGCGCATGATGCGGGGTACGGGCATTACCACTGCGCGGTGGCAAACTATCAGTGAGTTATTCGCACTCGAACAGCGCGTCACAGTCAGCGAATTATCGCGACACATGGGCTTGACACGGCAAGCCGTCCAACGACTCGCTGACGACATGGCCCGTGATGGTTTGGTGGAGTTCGTCGAAAATCCCAGCGATGCCAGAGCAATGCACTTGCTGCTCACAGAAGCAGGCAAAGCAACGTATCACGAGGCTTTAGAACGCGAATGGCAGTGGACGAATGCAATCGCCGCCGACTTTGCTGTAGAACAGATAGATAGTACTGTGGCACTTCTGGAAGCCATTACGCAGAAAATGCAAACCGATGATTGACAACATATTGTCTTTGTGTTAGGGTAGAGATATTGACAATAGACTGTCAATATCTTTGAGAAGAAGGCTAACAACCTAATACCGCATCCAACCGCTACCGAACGCTGCATCAATGCGCTCGGGGGTCAGCGATACTCGAACACCGACGATCTTAACGAAACATAACTCAAACTAAACAAAGGAGCATAACCATGATTTTAGTCACAGGAGCTACCGGACAGTTAGGGACAGTAGTAATTACAAATCTGCTAAAAAAGACATTAGCCGAACGAATTGCTACACTCGTGCGCGATGAAAATAAAGCCTCTGCTTTAAAGGAAAAAGGTGTAGACATCCGCGTCGGTAACTACGACGATCTAGATTCGCTTGACAATGCCATGCAAGGCATCGAAAAGGTTTTACTAATCGCTGGAACGGATGAGGAAAACCGCCTGCGGCAACACCAAAACATCGTAGATGCCGCCAAAAAAGCTGGAGTTCAGTCTATCGCCTACACCAGTCGGAATTTGCAAGATCCAAACACTTTGACAAACAAATTGATGAAGGGTCATTTTCAGACCGAAGATTGCATTAAAGCGAGTGGATTAGATTATATTCTATTTCGCAATGTCTTGTATATGGATACAATCCCGCAGTTTGTAGGGGCAAAAGTTTTTGATACGGGGATTAATTTACCAACCGATCGCGGACGAGTACCTTTCGCCCTGAGAAGCGAAATGGGCGAAGCGATTGCCAATGTATTGTTAGAAAGCGATCGTAGTAACTGTATCTACAAACTCACAGGCAGCGTGTCTTATTCTTTTGAAGATGTGGCAGCTACCCTTACCGACTTATCAGGTAAGGCAGTAGCTTATACACCTGCTGAGAAATCGGTATTTGAGGCGCAAATGAGAGAACTTGGCACACCAGAAACTGTGGTTCAGAAGATCGGGGGCTTTCTAACGGATATCAAGAACGGGCAAGAAGCAGAGATCGGCCCCGACCTGGAAAATTTGCTGGGGCGAAAACCTGCATCGCTTAGAGCGGGGTTGAAAGTTCTTTTCAATCTATAGAAAAATCCCGTACCATAGCCTTCGCACCCTGATCGCACTTCCAGTACGACTGAAATAGAAAGATTAATACCGCACGAACCGATGTTCGCCAAATACTGATATTAACGGACTAACCCTATGCCTACACGTCGCGAATTTTTTATTGCATCCTCTGCGGCGGCAGCTGGTGCAGCGATCATTGCCTCACCTAAGCTTGTCAAAAGTGCTGGAGACCTTGCAGTTTCTGCTAATCAGACATCAAATTTCAAAATCATCGCTCTTGAAGAACATGTCGCGATTCCGCAGCTTCAGGCAGCGTGGTCGCGTGTTCCGGGGCTGCGTCTAGGTTCGTCGCTGGGGTTCGGTGATGAACCCTCCGCCCAAAGACTACGAGACGTTGGTGCGCGACGGATAGCCGACATGGACGAGCAGGGCGTGGACATGCAGGTTCTGGCGCAGTCATCACCAGGGGTGCAAAATCTCCCATCAGCCGAATCCGTCGCAGTATCGCGCGAAGCAAATGATGCGCTCGCCGACATTGTAAAAGCCAGACCCGATCGCTTTCAAGCCTTTGCCTCGATTCCAACGCCAGCCCCTCAGTCCGCTGCAGCTGAACTGGAACGCGCTGTCAACAAGCTGGGCTTCTGCGGCGCAATGCTATACGGTCGCACTGGCAACATCAAACCGGAAGCACGGGAGTATGACGACCTCTACGCTACAGCCGCTAAATTACGTGTGCCGCTCTACTTTCACCCGCAGCGACCCGTACCCCCTGTAATCGAAGCTTATTATAGCGGCATCAGCGATGGATTCGACCCAGTATTCGCAACGGCTGGACTAGGTTGGTACTATGACTTAGGCGTTCAACTTTTGCGAATGATCTTTACAGGAGTCTTCGATCGACACCCCGACTTACAGGTCATCGTTGGCCATTGGGGTGAAGTCGTACTCTTCTACCTCGACCACATCAGCTACCTGCAAGGAAGTGTCAAAATCGAGCGTCCGCTGATTGACTACTTCCGCCAGAACATCTGGATTACTGGAAGCGGTACCCAAAGCGAACGCTACCTCCGCTGGACAGCAGAGGTCGTCGGCGTAGAGCGGATGCTTTATTCGACGGACTACCCCTTCACGTTTGGTACAAGAGATCGATTCATCGAAACGAGCAAAGGACGCGCACGATCGTTCCTTGAGAATTCGTCCTTTACACTAGCACAGAAGACGGCGATTGCGTCTGGCAACTGGCAGCGTCTCATAGCTCCCGTTACCAAAGCATTCGCATGAGCAAGTACGAGATTGGATGAGAAGTCAACAACAGCGACAGCCAGAGCCAAGTGAAGCCATTATTGATAATTAGAGTGTCAAAACAGCCGCAATGCTCCATCAATCGGTTGGCTATGATGCTAGCAAGCACATTAAAGGGCGTAAACGATTTGTGACTGTGGATACACTAGGATTAGTCCTTTCTGTATTTGTTACAGCCGCTGGTCAGGCTGAGCGAGAAGCGGTGCGCGCTCGTCAGTACGATAATCCGGCTCATGATTCGTCGTTTATCATAATTTTATACTCCTGTTTTACTTTTCAAACAGCCTCTTACCTATTTTCCAAAATTGGGTTACAAAATGCTCAATGGGTGCATCTAATAGCAATAATTTTTTTCAAACCAAGATGACAATCTTGAAGGTTTGAAGCGATCGCTTGATTCAAGTAGTCGGGTATGTAATGCGAAAGAACAAGGTGGTAGGTAGATATTCGCGTCGGTAATTCGACGATTAAATCCGAATGAATGACACAATTAAAACCTACAATTCGATGTCTGAACTTTATGCTTCCTTTGGCGGCAAGCTAGAGCAAGACGTCGATTTTACGATTCATCGAAATGAGGAGCTTTATCCAAACTTTCCCCTCAAGTCTCTCCTGTTTCGGACAAGCTTCTACTCAGTTTTAATCCTGCGCGAAGGGCGAGGTCGCTACCTTGTTGACGATCAATCCTATGTGACGCGAGGCAACATCATTTATTTTACGAATCCGGGGCATCTAAAGGGATTCGAGGTTGAGGAAACATTACGGGGATATATTATCACCTTCACAGAATCATTCCTGAAGCAATATGTTCATGAGAACATTCTGGATGAATTTCCATTTCTAATTGCTGAAGTTGCGCCACCGAGTTATCCCGATCGCGAAATCTTTCAAATCTTTAATGACTTAGGCGGTCAGTTGTTGCAGGAATATCAGTCAGATTCTGCTTATAAATATAAAGTGATTGGATGTTTAACGGTGGTATTGCTACTCAAAATTAAAGAGTGGTTTTGGAGGGCATACGATCCACTTACTGAAGCTTCAACCAGCTCTAATATTACATTGACATTTCAACGTAGTCTCGAAGCACACTTTCGCGAGCTACTCGCTGGCAAGTGCGATCGCTTATTCCAAGTGCAGGACTATGCCCAAGCACAGTATTTACATCCCAACTATTTCAGCACCGTCATCAAATACAAAACAGGTAAATCAGTCAATAATTGGATTGCGGAAAAGACGATCGCGGAGTCTAAGGCAATGTTGGCGCGATCGTCGCAATCAGTACAGGAAATTGCATTTCGCTTGGGATTTAAGGATGCCAGTCACTTCTCCCGTTTCTTCAAAAAACATACTGACCTGTCGCCTATAAGCTTTCGGCAAAGCTTATAGAGCGGTTTTAATTATGACCCTTGACTTTTCTCAAACTTAGAAATGAGCAAGCCTGTCGAGAAAATATCCATGTCCTTTGCTGGTTAAGTTTGGCTTAATGGAAGTTAAGGAAACGCAGTGAAAGTTCAATAACAGGAAAATTTTAGGAACTACCATGCAAATTACCGGAAACACAATTCTGATAACTGGCGGCGGCTCAGGGATTGGTCGCGGGCTTGCTGAGTCCTTTCACAAAAAGGGCAACCAGGTAATCGTCTCTGGTCGGCGACAGCAGGCATTAGATGAGGTGACATCTGCTAATCCGGGCATCAAGTCCCTGCTACTGGATATCAATGACCAAGACAGCATCCGCTCGTTTAGTCAGCAAGTCAATCAAGATTATCCAGGACTGAATGTTTTGATCAACAATGCTGGGATCTCGAAAGCAGAAGATCTCAAATCGCCGCCGGATTACCTAGAGGATGCCGAGGCGATCGTGACCACCAATCTCCTTGGACCTATTCGCCTGACAGCACCACTCCTGCCGCTGCTGCAAAAACAGTCACACTCAGCCATTCTAACGGTTTCATCTGGGCTAGGTTTTGTCCCGAACGCCGCGACCCCAACCTACAGCGCGACTAAGGCAGCTATCCACTCATACTCGGTATCGCTACGCCACCAGCTCAAAGGCACCCCAACCGAGGTGATCGAGATTATTCCGCCTTATGTCCAGACGCAACTGGGCGGCGACCACCAAATGACCGATCCTCGCGCCATGGCACTCGACGAGTTCATTACCGAGGTGATGGACATACTCACCAACCACCCAAATGTAGAAGAGGTCGTGGTAGAGCGATGCAAACCTCTACGCTTCGCCGCCGAAAATGGGAATGCTGACACGCTGTTTCAAACTCGTAACTTGTAGTAGTAGCGACCTGCGATCGAGGTATTTTCAGACCAGGATTAATTGCAACTACTAAAAAGTATCTGCTGACCTTTTTTGCAAAGCCAATCTCATTTAACAATCAATATGAGGGAGTAGGACATGAATATTAAGCGATTAGCGCGAAGCGCATCTCCGCCGAAACCGCCTCGTCGGTTGCCTCCATTTATTCTCTTTGCTGCATTTCTGAGTACATTTTATATCGGACTCATTGGTCCAATCTTGCCAGCTTTAGTTGAGCAATATGGTGGAAATGCCTTCACCATCGGACTGTTGTTTTCTAGCTATTCTTTCGCACAATTCCTCAGTGCGCCCAGTCTAGGAGCAATCAGCGATCGCTATGGGCGACGCGTGGTCATGCTAGTGAGCTTAGGTAGCGCAATCCTCGGCTTTTCAATGTTTGCGATCGGTGGGGCACTGTGGGTATTATTCGTGGGCTGGATGATCGCAGGTGTATCCGACTGTTGGATTGGCACCGCTTTTTCCTATGTGGCAGATACAACAAAACCTAGTGATCGCACTCGCTACTTTGCCTTTTTGACTGCTGCAATTGCTTCAGGGTTTATCATTGGACCAGCCACAAGTGGTTTTTTCTCACGGAGTAGCCCAGTTACACCGCTCTATGTGTTGATCGCGGTGCTCGTTTTTGCTGCTGTCTGGGGCTATTTTTCAATGCCAGAAAGTTTACTGCCTGCACAACGAGCAACAGAACTTCCGCTCAGTCACCTGAATCCACTGACTCAAGCGCGTGACATTTTGCAATTTCCGCAACTCCGACTGCTGCTTTTAAGTTACCTGCTGTTCTGGATGATTGTAATTCTGCCTTCGTCTAGCTTGCCAAGTTTGCTTTCCGATCGCCTTAATTGGACTCCAGAGCAAATTTCTCCTCTATTAATCACCTTTGGGCTCATTGTTGTCTTAGTTCAGCTTATCGTCTTACCCCTGCTACTCCGACGTTTTCAAGAAATTCGTTTGGCGATTGTAGGTGGTTTACTCGCAGGATTGGGATTCTTTGCGATCGGTTTACTTCCAATTACAGGCAATTTGCAACTGCTGTATGGAGGAATAGTGGTCTACAGCATGGGGCAACCGCTCGTGCAGACCTGCCTCACCGGAGCGATGTCGAAAAGCATGAGCGCGGATGTCCAAGGACGGGTTCAAGGCAGTATTGCTGCGGTGATGGCACTCGCGCAAGTGATTGCAACGGTGTGGGCAGGTTGGCTCTACGAAGCCGTGAGTCCATCCGCTCCCTATTGGGCGGCTACTGTTCAGGCGTTCGCTGCTGTCGTGGTCATGCTGATCGCAATTCCACAACTCAAGCGTCTGAATCGGAAAAATCGTGCAATGGATGACCAACTAAATCAATATCACTAGATTCCCTCGTTAATCAAAGGAACAAGATTATGAAATATCGCAAACTTGGAACAACAGATGCAAAAGTCTCAGCATTGGGATTAGGCTGCATGGGAATGTCTGACTTCTATGGCGATCAACAAAGCGACGATGCTGAGAGTATCGCAACCATTCGAGCCGCGCTCGACCTTGGCATTAACTTTCTCGACACGGGTGACTTTTACGGCATGGGTCACAATGAATTACTGATTCGAGAAGCGATTAAAGGGGTTCCCCGTGACAAAGTATTTATTGCAGTGAAGTTTGGAGCCCTGCGCGATCATAAAGGCGGCTTTAATGGTGAAGATAGCCGTCCGGTTGCCGTGCAAAACTTTCTAGCTTATAGCTTGCAACGTTTGGGAGTAGACTATATTGATCTGTACTATCCCGCCAGAGTCGATCCAAATGTACCGATCGAGGACACGGTTGGCGCGATTGCCGACCTGATTCAAGACGGCAAAGTGCGTTATGCCGGACTTTCAGAAGCGGGTGTTGACACCCTCCGGCGAGCGGCTCAGGTACATCCTATCGCCATGCTGCAAACAGAATATAGTCTCTGGACGCGAGAGCCGGAAACAGATCTGTTGCCCGCCTGCCGAGAATTGGGTACGAGTTTAGTTGCTTACTCACCACTGGGGCGCGGATTTTTAACGGGAGTCTTTCAATCTCCCGATAACTTTCTACCAGATGATTGGCGGCGGCACAGTCCCCGCTTTCAAGGTGAGAATTTTTATCGCAACTTAGAATTGGTCGAGAAAATCAAGGAAATCGCTACCCAAAAGCAGTGTACGCCTGCCCAACTCGCCCTTGCTTGGCTATTGGCAAAAGGTGAGGACATCATTCCCATTCCTGGTATGAAACGTCGATCGCGACTGCATGAAAATGTGCAGGCAGTGAAGATTGTGTTAACTTCTGCCGAACTGCAACAGATTGAAGCAATTGTCACGATCGGTGCTGCTGCGGGTACTCGTTATCCTGAAGCGTTGATGGACTCCCTAAGCCGTTAGTTTCATTCATTAAACCTTATCGCACCAATTAAATAGAACATAGGAGAAAAAATGAAAGCAATCGTAATTAATACATATGGCAATGAAGACGTTTTGAATTACGTCGATGTCGAACGTCCAGAGCCAAAAGCGGACGAAGTTTTGGTGAAAGTTCATTGCGCGGCGGTCAATCCGCTTGACTAGAAAATCCGCGACGGTTTGGGCGAAATATTCGGTCTCAAACTGCCACTGATTCTGGGCGGCGACATCGCCGGAACTGTTGAAGCCGTTGGTGTTGAGGTTAAAAATTTCCAGCAGGGCGATGCGGTGTATGGGATGACCGTCTCCGGCGGCTTCTCTGGTGGCTATGCTGAATACGCGATTGCCAAAGCAGACGCGATCTCGCCCAAACCGGAAAGCCTCGATTTTGAAGCGGCGGCGGCAATTCTGATCGGTGCATTGACGGCTTGGCAAGCGATGTTCGATTTGGCGAATCTGAGCAGCGGACAAAAAATCCTGATAACCGGAGCTTCAGGCGGAGTCGGCTCGATGGCGGTACAGCTTGCCAAAGCCAAAGGCGCGTTCGTTATCGGTACGGCTTCAGGCAAAAACGAGCAGTTCGTCCGCGATTTGGGTGCAGATGAATTCGTTGATTACACGCAGCAAAACTTTGAAGAAGTCGTCAAAGACGTTGATGTCGTCCTCGATACGATCGGCGGCGACACGTTGGAGCGAGAGTTCCAAACTTTGAAGCCAGGCGGCTTTCTGGCGACGACGGTGGGAACTCCATCCACAGAAAAAGCACAGGAATTTGGTGTTAAAACCGCGCGTGTAAGTTGTAAACCCAACGCGAAACAACTAGATGTGATCGGCAAATTGGTTGACGAAGGCAAATTTAAAGTGCATGTTTCAACCGTTTTGCCGATCGCGGAAGTAAAAAAGGCACATCAACTTTCTGAAAGTGAGCGCACGCGCGGCAAAATTGTTTTGCAAGTTGGGATATTCGATCGCTCGATCTCATAGAGAATAATTACCTACGGTAGGCTACGCCAACGCTATCCTCACATCAAACCCAAGACAGTTAAGTCATTTTCCAACACAGGAAATACATAAAGCTGAAAATCAACCGCTTGTTTAACGCTACTTACTGATCGTTTTAAAACAAGAGGGAACCATGACGCTCCTTGAGAATAAAATCGCCTTAGTTACGGGAGGCAGTCGAGGAATCGAGCGATCGATCGCAGTTGCTTTAAGCTGGAGCAACTATGCTTTTATTACAGGACAAACAATTAATATTAATGCTGGCTTACATAATTCATGAGCCTATATTGGTTTTAATTGATCGCCATAAATGTATTGTCAGTAAATAGATCTGGAGAATTTAATGGAGCAAACCTAAGTACAGGACAAAAATTGTAGAATATTCAAGAAATCATCTGTTTTTTGCTCCAGATTGAGAACAATGTTTCG
>QQTW01001510.1_pt1 | contig 16315 bp, 19 predicted proteins | sample 1904831 | NCBI WGS metagenome assembly QQTW01 (sample SAMN09435610, study PRJNA476489) | Subsurface metagenome, whole genome shotgun sequencing project. | reverse complement strand
GAACCCAAGGACGTCACTCACACAATGCCGCTGCCAAGTAATCGCTATGCGTGGTATAATAAAGCAATTCGGAAAACGTGTTCGAGCTCATGACGACAAAGACCAACTCCAGGGAATGCAGGATATTATCGAAGCTGACGGTGCCATTGTAGGGGTTTTCATTCTCCACGCAGAGGGAATTTCGCGGACAAAGATATCCCTTATGTTGCCGGTTGCCAAGGCTGCCATCGGCGCGATAGAAAGGTTCCTGTGCGCCCGTGACGTTGTTGAGCTGGCCACCACAAAACTGAAGAGCGTTGGTGTAGTTGTTCCGGATGCCTTCCGGGTCAATCCAGACGCACGTACGCCGGAGACTGGCCTTGAAGCTCTGAACGCCGACGATGGCGAACAATAGCCAAAAGAAGCCGATTAAAAAGGCCACGTTGACCAGCAATGGGGCGGCCTTCTTCAGACTGCGTAAAATTACCTTGGCGCATGTCAGCAGAAAGTATTGATGAAGAAGGAGCCTTGCTTACAGCTGTTCCGCTTGTGATGCCCAAAAGACGCAATATACGTAAACAGCTCAACATTCGAAAGACGTAAAGATGCTTGCTGGACTCGACGCCCAGGATTCCCAAGGCGAAGGAGATCCAGAAAGAGACAACGGCCACGAAGTCTAGGCGGTTGAAGGAGTGACGAAGAAAGGCCCGTTGGGCGAGGCGGACGCGCTGTTGCTGTTTCGTGTGTTCGGGTGTATTGATGTTGGACTGCATGCCCGTAAAGGATCGAAGAATTGACGCTTGTTGGACTCCGTAAACACTGGCTGCCTCGTTGAGAGTAGGATTCTGTTGGGTCCCGAAGGTGCTCCGGATCTTTTCTAGTGCCGCGGCTTTGAGTCCTCCTTGACGCCCGACTGTGCTGTACTCCTCCGGGTTGAGTAAGAAGCCGGACACGATTACCCTTGCCACGATTTCAACCCTGGAACGAATCATCAGCTGCGGCATCCCAGTGAGGCACCATTACTGATACGTACGAGTAGATTATGAACAGACTGAGTAAGGCGTAGTCAATCCATGATGTCCCCCAAGACTTGGAGCGCGGGTCATTGTAAACATTGGAGGCCGAGTCGACCGCGAGCAGAACGGTTTGAAAAAGGATCAGCACGAGGATACAGGGCTCCGTGGCACTGCAACGAGGGTTAGCAGCCAATTACCCCTGGTTGAGTATCAATGAATCTTACGGATGCACCAGTACATCGCAAAGCGTCTTTCTCAGAGCATTGTTCCCAGGAAATATACCCAAGGCCTTGCCCTTGAGTGGATTCACCTGTTGCTGCCATTTGTTCTGCCGCATCCCGGTAAATCCCAACTGCGGTGCCTTTTCGACGGGTGACGGAATGAAGTCAAGCTCGCCAACCGGGCTCTCTGTCGGCGGTGGTACTGCATGCGAATCTTTACGTCGCTCTTCCTCTGCAAAAGAGCTCTTCCGAATACTCTGCTCCACCACTTCAGGCTCGTTGCTCAGGTTGACCACGCGCTGGGACATCTTCCTCATCATCGATCCCGCCCGATACAGCGGAGATCCGGCCGACGAGGGAGACAAGGACCCTTTGCGCATGCCCACTGAGGCCGATCTTTCTCGCGCTCGCCCGTGCTCGGCGTCCGTCGCCCAGAGATCATCTCCAAGTCTTCGGACCGGAGAACCCTGATCGCTCAATCGGATGCTCTGAAAGCTGGTCCGTTCGGCTTCTGGTGTCCGTAGCGTCTTGCTCCAACGTATCCTGGAGGTTCTGGCGCGTGGCGTGTCCGTCAACGGAACCGTATCTGTCTCGAGGAAGCGAGGAGCTTCTTGGAACTCATCGCTGGCTCGTCTTGCTGGGGTCGAGCAAGGCGAGACTTGGGACAACTGCCGCGCACCGGGGCGAAAGACATCCGAACCGACCGTGCGCAAGATGGAATCTGATGGCGCCGGCGCTTCCTCTTGAATGGTCAATCCGGCGAATCCTAGAGCTTCTTGAAACCCTTCACGATTGACCAGCGGAGAGACATTGACATCCTCTTCATCCGCGCCGGAGGCATGAGTTGTGCCTGGTATCCTTAACGGATGCAGCTGGGACGGCCTGCGAACCCTTTCCGCCGGGCTTGGCGAGTCCTCGGCCAGACGACTATATCTCCCGCTCGCTCGAAGGCTGCCACCAATAGATGTCCGCGATCTTGTGGAAGGGCGGACATGGCGATCCTCGCTGCCCGCTAGTCTCCCCTCCTCGGTGATATCTTGGGAGTCGGGCGGTCTCGATAGATCTCGCAGAGGGATCGATTGCGGCGTCGGCGCATGGCCGACATCTTCATTTCTGGGCGCCATTCGAAGGGATACATGAGTGTCGATGAATGTTCACATTCGATTCAATAAGGATGTCGAATTGGATGTCAGACGGTTGGTCAATGCTCATGTTCTGAGGCAACGTGGTGGTTCGAGCTCCCGGGAGCGGCATAAGATGATCCGATCACCGTGTTCCTCAACGCGTAGCTTTGTAGGCTTGATTGACATATGCTCAGGTCATCGTTGGATAGATAGGATGCGCTGCAACAACAGACCAGTGGCAGCCATCAGCAAGTGCGTGGAATGACGGTTATCGCAAGATCAATTCAGTTCGGCTCTCTTGCTCGGTGGCATCTACTTACGAGCATGTTGCGCCTGGCCCAGCAGCAGCTGCAATCTACTGTAAGCTTTAATGCGCGACACGTAAACCCCCCTATCCAACCCTGAAACAGCGCATCAAAAATCTCCGTGTAAGGTTTTCTCTCCTAGCGGGTAGCGGTAGATCTTTAACGCGATTACGGGACAGATCTGTGCAAACAATGCTATTGAGAAGAAACGGATCGATTGTTCGAGCCAGTAGCTCCGTATCGTCAATGCAAATAAGTATCATTTCTCTAACCCATAGGCAAACTAATAGTCTGGATGCACGTTGACTTGGGAGACTCGCGGATGGCGTCGGTGTGAACGATCACGTGATAAACGACGTGATCAGCCCTGTACTTATCGCACCTCATGGTCCTCAATGCTTTTCTACGAGGCGCATCACTCGTTCTTCTGGTACGTCGGGAGTGAGATACTCTCGTCCTCACGAAAAGCTAGAATCCAGAAGTCCTTGACATCACCAGGGTCAACAAGCCCCTTTACTGCTTACATATGCGCAGTGTGTCTACAATCAATACAGTAGCCCCTACCACTGATGCCAACAAACCCTTTCAGCAAGTTTGAAGCATATCACAGGCGGAAGAGGCGTCGTACGTAAAGTCAGGCCCCATCCTGTGCGAGCGCCACAAGCAAGATTCAAAGAACAGAAACAGATTCTATTAGCTATTAAGTAGTGGTGGTCCGTATACCTATCTCGAATCGACAGGAGACCAAAGCAAGCCAGGGGCGGGTGACGGACGAGAAAACATGTACAGTACAAGAACAAGAACGCCCTTGGATGAAAAAAAGAGTGCCGTAGCGGGGTATCAAAAACAGTTTCTCCAGGACAAGACGCTGGCTTTGGCTGCAAATCAACATGGTTACTTGCCCAAGCGCAACAAGATCACAAAGGAGACAAGGAGATACAAGGGAGAGAGGTCGGACGGGCGAGTGCTATTCCAATATGATTCGTTGCGGATGTAGGAAACAACACTGTCGACCATGTAGATGCTTTCGCGTGAGGAGAACGACCTTCATCAATAGATCCGTGAAGAGCGAGCTGCGTTACGCTTATCGAGGCCAAAGAGATCATGCTCTAAGCAGCTGCCTGCACTTCGGGAGCGGCCTTCGTCGACGGTTGAGACGTCGCAACGGGCGCAATCTCATCAACGGTCGAGGTCGTAGGGGCCGTCGGCGTGGCCTCCGACGTCGTGGCGGGTTCGACGGTGGTCCCCTCGAGCGGAGCCGTGGCGGTCTCGGGTTCGGTCGACTTGGAGTCGGTCGTCGCTGGGGCGGACTCCTTCTTCTGATCGAAAAGAGCCTTGGCGCCACGGCTCGGCTTCCGGAAGAGCCCGCTGAACTTGGGCATCGTGGAGGAGTTGCCGGCCTTCTTGCCCTCGGCGTCGGCGGCTTCGCCCTCGGGTGCTACCTCGGCCTTCTTCTCCTTGCGCGAGCTGAGCGTGTTGAAGAACGACGGACGCTTCTTGTCCTTGGCCTGATCAACAATGGCTTCCTCGGGCTTAGCGGACCCATTGGGTGTCTCGGTTGAGCTGGCAACAGGGGCGGCTTCCTTGGTGGGCTCCACCGCGGCGGCCGGCTGAGGCTCCACCTTTGCATCATCTTCGGTCTTGGTTTCCTTTCAGACCATCAGTAAATAGCGTGATTGACTCGTGCCAAGGGAATGCTTACAGGGGTCTTGGCCTTGTCTTGACGCAGGAAGCGGCCAAAGAAGCCCTCCTTGGGCGCGGACGCTGGCTTCTCCTTCGAGACTTCCGAAGTTGCCGGAGCGGGCGAGGTCGCAATTGGCTCGCTCGGCTTATCCTCGGTCACGTTGGCCGTCTCCGGAAGGGTCGGCGCCGTGGCCGAGATCTCCGAGTCCTTGGCCGGCACGGCGGGGACCAAATCATGCTCCTTCTTCTCCTCGGACGGACTGGCCGTCTCACGGCGCTGGAAGAAGGTACCGAAGAGGCTGTTGCGCTTGCTAGGCTTCGGAGCCTCCTTGGATGCGGCCGGGGTCACGGGCTCTGTCGCCTTGGGCGCCTCCGTTGCCGGCGCATCACCATCCTTGGCGATGGGTGCGGGCTTGTCCTCCGTCACTGGGATGACAGGGGCTGTCACCACACGAGATGCTACCCAGATTAGCGCGCTCCCATCAGACGAGGTCAACATCGACGTACCGACAGCCTCCGGGTCGAGCGAAGTGCCGGCGGGCTTGATTTCGTCAACCTTGGGTGCGGTCTCGGCCTCCGTGGTGGTCTCGGTCTCCAGCGGCTTGATGGCGGGGACTTCCGGTTTGGCCTCGGCGCTCTCGGACTTCTTCTCGTCATGCTCCTCCTTGCGGCCCAGAAGTGAGCCGAACAAACTGGTTCGCTTGCGCGAGGCCGAGCGGCTGCGACGATCCTTGGCCTTCTTTTCCTTGTCCTCGGCGCGAGACGAGTCGCTGCTGGACGCGTCCGTCTTGGCGGCAGTCGGCACCTTGTCCGAGCTCTTCCGGGGCGTGACGGCCGGAGTGGTAGCAGAGACCGCAAGCTTACCTACACGCATTTGTCAGCATCTGGCGTCGTCGGTCGTCACGGGACCCATCAACCGCCATGGGTGACGACTTACCAAACTGTTCCATATTCTCTTTGTAGCCGGTGCTGTTTTTCACTTCATCGGCCTGCGCTTTGGCGTCGGTGGCTGCCGACTCAATGCGAGCGAACCAGCCATCACGCTCGGGCATGGAGGCGGCCTGGAAGGAATGCTTCTGCCCGTGGAGCTTGAAGTGGAGTTCATAGACGCCATCCTTGGTCAAATCCGAGACATCGGCCTGTCCACGAGGTCAGCGAACAACTCGACAGATCAGATGGACATCAAAACCAACCAAGTTGATAATTCCTGCCGGCGTGGCCTTCTGCTCGGCGCTCTTGGCCATGTAGAGGAGACCTTTGCCGGTGTGGCTCGACCAGGCCGCGTTGTGATGCGCGATCTCGGCCTTCTCGTCACGGAGGTAGGCTTGAAGGTCCTTTGCCGGGACGGCCTCCTCGCCGAACCAGAAGTACTTCTTGGCAAAGCGCAGGCTCCTGTCATCAGACGCATCAGAAACGGGTGCCCTGATCATGCCACCACTGATTTCGATGATTCGGGAAGACAGCGTACTTGAGCAAGCCCGGGGCCTTGTAGCCCAGGACACCATCGTTGATCGGGGTCTTCTCCTCGACCGGCGCGGCAGCGTCGGCGGTCTCTGGCTGGGTCGAGAGAGGCTCGGCCGCCGGTGCGTCGAGCTTTGGCTGCTCCGCCGTCACAGGCACGGTCGAAGTCGGCGCCGTCGTGTCGACGGTATCGATCTTGTCGGCCATGGTCGACATTTCTGGATCGACTCAAACGAGATCAGTAAATTGGCGGTTGACCTGGGCTTATCCGTTCGTACCTGGCAGCTCAGTGGAAGGTATGCGCCGAGAGCAACACCGCTATAACAGGTCCGGGTCACGCGAGCGAGCTTCGATGGATGTAGCCCAGGTCGTGAGAAGACAGCAGTGGTAGAAGCGAAATCAACAACTCCCAACGAGCAAGACACCCTATATGAAGGGATGGCGCAGATTACAAGGGTTCGTTATTATTATTATTGGGGTCGTTGAGAAGAAAAGAAGAAGTACCGGGAGATACTCCTCTGGAACGGTGTGGACGAAGGAACGAGGAGAAGAAGAGGGTGAGCAAGAGGAAATCGAGGATGGTGTGCGGATAAAAGAGAGCAGGAGAAGAGGAGCGCAGGAGAAAAGCAGAAGAGCGCGCGCCGAGCAAAAGTCTTTTCCTCGAGCTCCCTCTCCTTCCGTCTTTCAGGGTAAGGGTAAGGGTTACTCGAAAGTTACGAGAGCGAGAGCTGCCAGTACAGCCGCTTGCTCGAGCCGAGTCCAGCCAGACGTTGGCCGATTGGTGGCTCTACCGAGGTAGCGTGGTACGTACCTACAAGCTAGCCCTAGATGACCTAGCATGCAGGTGCCAAACGGGGGCTGACTGCTCGCTTAGCTCATTTCGACCCTCGGCGAACCCTGATTCGAGGAGCGCGTGATTCCGGAAGGAAGTTGTTCCGGCACCGCGAAGGGGCCCTCCAACCCTTAGCGGTGCTGTTAGCTTCACGGGAGCGCGGCCGGGGCCAAATGAGCGGGTGTCGTGTGAGGTGCCACTGGGAGCTATCGGCCAGGGATCGGAGATGAGGATCACGTGCGTGCGCCGGGGTGGCATGATCCGTACAGGAGCAGACGGCTGACTCCTGGTGGGAATATTGGGGGTAATATGTTGTCCACAAACTTATGACTGTATGGCTTGATTTGCAAGTACACATCATAAATCGTTGGCAAGCCTTCGCGCTTGAAACTCCCTTATCGGCCCCCTAAACCGGGGGTTGCACGGTATCAAGTTGTAGGCGACGGGAACGGGAGAAGATGCCTATTTTAGGTGCCCATCAAGGCCTGGCCTGGCCTTCTTCCAATTTTACCTGGCTTGGCCGACTTTTCCCTTCATTTCCGCCATGGAAATTACGCCAAACGCGTATTTGACAACGATATCTGAAGATTTTGGCCAATGGGACAGTGAGGACGGCTTCGATGGAGGATTGGTTGTGGGCAGATATTCATCGGCCATCTGGTCCGAGTTGCCCTGCGCAACCAAACGTTCGGGCGTTGGGCTTTAGCCGTGGTCAAGGATTCATCGACCATCGCTCGTGTGGGTGCTTTACCCATCCTCACGGAAGAGACTCCGAGGGCGTCTAGAAGCATCTCCGATGGTCGATGGCAAAGTGGCCCATGGTCAAGAAATCATCGGCCATCGAGTGACCGGGCTTTGTTCTCAGCGTGACTCAAGACTCACGAAGCTCGCTGACGGCGCCACGGATGTCCTGTAGGAGAAAATGGGGTACTTGTTCCGATGTTCGACGAACAAATGACCCCACCACGCTAACAGCAGCCACATCTCCATCGAGCATCGCGACGAGAAGCAGCTGCTGGAAGGGACTTATCCACGTGACCATTCATCCCCCACCACGCGACGTCATCCCTCAATGCACCACCGCTCGAGCCATGATCGACAGCTGAAGCTCGCAGACACCTACAATAAATAAACCGTTAAAAACCGTAGCATCCATCAATGACACTCCACCTTCTCTCGAGTAGAACCATCCACCGTACAATCATCCTATCGGTAGCCCCATCGGACCAGCTCTAGACCCTAAGAAGTGCCTAGATAAACCAACCTGCCCCCATCTTTACAAGCAAGAATGATCCACACCGGCTCCTGCTACTGCGGCGAGATCATGTACGAGCTCGACCTGCCCTCGGCCGACGACGCGAGGACGTCCATCTGCCACTGTAAGAACTGCAGGGTAAGTTCCCCTAATGCCTCGTTGATAGTAAGGTGTAGCCCGGGCCTCCCAGCAGAATTTTATGTCATCATTCATCCAGAGACTAATGATTTTGATTGCCATGGATGTGCAATCGAGTAGAAATGGACAGGATCCGCCTTCGGCATCACCACCAAGATCCCACGCAGCGCGTTCAAGGTCACGCAGGGCCAGACCAAGGAGCACGTAGGCGACAATGGCTCCGGCACGACACTGTACCGGGAGTTCTGTGGCACTTGCGGGTCGGGCATCTTGGAATACGGCGTGAGCATCATCGTTTTTGATGGATTTGAGGATGATATCAAGAGTATGCCGTTGACGCTGCGTTGGAAAATGATTGAATAGGCAAATGCCGGAGACAAGACCTACATCTGCTACGGCACCTTGGATAAGCCCGAAGCTTTACCTCCCAAGGTCTGTCTGTCCTCTCCATCAGCATATCATTCCTGTCCCTGAGCCAGGACTATACCTTTCGAACAATTATCGCTCCGATTGTTCTTTCCCTTCTCCTGTGATTCTCTCCTTTGATCTCCGTGACCCTTTTCATTCCCGTATTCCCCTTGTTACCCCGTCCCATAACTCCTTCCCCTTTCCCTTTCCCTCTCAAAGCTGAGTACGTAGCTGATCTTATACTACACAACAGGGAGAGTTCTTCTGTAAAGTTCGCGCCAGCTGGTTGCCGGAGATACCTGGTTCGTCTTTTCCCCTTTGATTCCTTAAATCCCCCTTCCTCCCCCCAAACAATCCCCTCTCAGCCCCTATTCATCCTCCCTTTCCTTCTCCCGAAAAGGGCCCATAGCCACCGAAACCCTGCTGATCATGGGTTGTCCGTACAGATATCTTTCACAAGCAGCAGATCAAAGAGTAATGCTGCTTCGCGTCTTTGAACCAAGGATGTGATGTTATGTTCGGCCCCAAGGGAAGACTTATTGAGTCAAGCCGAAGTGGAGCGGGAGGACATTGTGCTGTATATGAACAGGGTGTATCGGGGAGGTTAATGATGTATAGTGCAATGGGTGTCATGATCACGTTGATGTTTCTGTCCCAAGACGACAATGTAATGAGTAGCCGATATTGACGATCGAAGGGAAGCCACCGTCTGATGACGGAGGCATGTTCAGTTTATTTCAAGGTGAAGAATATCAAGCAGAGCGGTGTTCATCCTTCAGTTTTCACCACATTAAAATATTTACATCCAACCATCCATCGAACGCATCAATGTGCAAAGCATATATACCAAGAATGACAACAAACCGAGCGACGCTGCCCCAATCATTGAACCGCTTTTTCTTAATACATGTGATAGAGGGAGAGAGAGAGCACGAAATGCGCACCAGAGAAAACAAAAACGCTGAATCGATCAATTTATTGTGGCCCACCACACGGAAGATCTTTGCTAGACACACAGAGAGTGAGAGAGTGTCAAAAAGTCCATTTGTCACCATATCTGTGTGTCAGAGAGAAAGGGAAAGGGCTAGATCACAGCGGTTGATGAATGGCTAAGAAAATACGCTTTCTGCTTTTGGTGAGTGATGCCTTTTCGTAATTTGTGATGGTCGAGCTTGTCGGAGGGGAGGAGAGGATAATTATTAGTATGGTGGCGTATGGTGAGAGCTGGTGAGGAGATTGGGTTTGGGGTCCTGAAGTCGTGGTAGAAAGCTTAGTAGGAATCATGGCGACAGTCGTGGTGGACATCGTGGTGGTTGGCAGTCCAGTGGAGGACTGGCAGAATATCTGCTACTCGGTGTTCGACGGTCCATGGTATGCATTCGATTGCTCTCTGTTGATCGGTTCGCCATGGACCAAGTACCTTTCAGAGCATGTCAGCTCATTAAACCCCACTACCACCAGAACTCCGGGTCAACACGGGGGTTCAAAGGGTCAGACTCACGAGGTGATAGCGGCCATCCTCTCACTCGTCAACTTGAGCGAGATCTTCAACAGCTCATGCGCGACGTCCGGGTGTTTGCGCTGCAGCTCATCCCACTTGTCCTGGGACATGCGCCACGCGACCGAGTCGCGCTCGGCGAAGACGGTGGCGGTGCGGGTTGTGCCGGAGAAGAAGGGCAGCTCGCCGCAGGTGGTGCCGGCCACGATGCTCTCGTAGAAGGTGCCCTGCGGCTGGTGGTACTCGGCGCGAAAGATGCCGTCCTCGAGCAGGTAGAAGGCGTCCGGGGCGTCGCCGCGCCGGAAGACGATCGAGCCGACCGGATACTCCTGGCGCTCGAAGAACGGGGCGGCCGGGAACCAGAAGTCCTCGTTCTTGTCCGTCAGGTCGTGGAAGGCTTGCAGGATCAAGGGAAGCGGTTGGCGGAAGTGCTGCCATTTGGAGGGAACGCCGTTCTCTTGCTCGTGGAGAGTCTGATGCGCGATCTGGTGCAGATGCGAACGGCGTGGCGAGCTGAAGGCGGCGTCGAAGCTGAAGCTCGAGGTATCCGGTTTAGGAACGTCTTGGGAAATGTTAGTATGGATCGGTGGTGTCAAATGATACCGGGGGTCTCAGGTAGACGTACCAAGCGTATGCGAGTGCGCGTTGCGATGTGCCAGCGCATCTCGTCCCGCATAAAAGGCCTTGAGCAGTTCATTCTCGCAAAACTCGAGTGCCGAATTGAGATCCTCAAAGGCCTGCACGTTATTCTCCTCGTCCCATAGACCCACGCTGCGCAGGCTCGTGTCTATCTCGCCGTCACGGACGATGCCACACATGATCATGCTGACATTCTTCGTCGAGAGCAGTCGATAGATGCGGGTAAAGGCCTCGGCCGCCGAAAAGTCGATCCCAGTCACGTGTGCCATATCGAAGATGAGGAACCGAATCGGCTGTTCCTTAAAATTCTCGACGTCTAGCATGGCCCGGATTCGAGACTCGACGCTGACGATGGTGCCGAAGAATAGAAAGCCGGCTAGTTTGGTTACGTGGATCTGACTACCCACCCGGCGAAGGAAGCGTCGCTGCACGGGATGTCGACGGACGGTCGAGCCGGCAATCTCGCCGGTGTATGAGGCGCGAATGGCCGACTTTCGTGACGTCTGCACGACAAAGTTGACGCAGGCCAGGACGATGCCGGCAAAGATGCCAATGACAAAATCCCAGGCCCCCATGATGACAACGATGGCAACAATCTGACGAGATCAGTGTGGGCTAAACATGGGCAGTGATGTGCTTACCGTGAGATATTCCAGTCGATGGACCCGGCCCCACGTATCGTAAAGTGCCTCCCGGATCAGCTCGATGCCGAGTAGGAAGATCAGAGCACCGACGACCATGATTGGGATGTAGCCAATGATGGTGGGACCTGCCAAGAGGATCCCAAAGGTACCGGCAGCGAGCAATACTCCAGCCAGGCGGCTATCACCACCGCTACGGATGAAAAGGATGCTGTTGGTGTAGACCAGGTAGTTCTGGGCAGTCAGCAAGCTGATAGTGGTATCGCGAGCAAGTCAGACAAACCTGAATGCTTCCAGCAAATCCTGACAGAGCATTGGAGATGCCGTGAGCAACAAGCTCCCGATCGACATTGACATTGTCGACACCGGTCGAGAAGCCCAGTGCCGGGACGTTGATAGGTACGTGCAAGATGCCAAAGAAGGTCAAGGCGAACATGGCCGGGATCGTCTTGGCCAGGGCGCCCCAGTCCACGGCCCGAAAATCTAAGGTCAAGTCAACATATACCAGACTACAGCAAGGAGCCGCACGCGAGAGCATACCGTATAGCTCATAGAAATGGTAGAATGGTACATTGGCAGGAGGCATGTTGAAGATCCAGCCCAGTCGTCTCAGGTCCTCCAAGTTCAGTGCCGGGATCACGGCGACGAAGAAGTAGAAGATGGCCGGGATCACCATAAAGTAAGCGGGCACGAACAAGGGATGCTTGATCCAGCGTTGACACGTAATCAAAAAGCCCGCCAGGAACAGAGGAATGGTCCAGAGGAAAACCGTGTCGAACTGGAAGAGCTTTCGTAATGTTGACAGGCTGTACTCAAGGTTGTTGTCCAAACGTGCCGACACCTCGACGCCTGTCGCCACCAGAAACCAACCGATGCCGCCAATGCATCCGATGAGAATATGTCGCGGAAAGAAACCAATGAGAGAACCAAGCCGGCAGGCTCCCATGCCAAAAAAGACCAGGCCCGTGATGACGGAGCTAATAGAGTACGACAGGATGGTGGTGGCCAAGACCGCACTTGGATTGTCCTCGCCGACGCGGTTCAGGATCGTATAGGCCATTTTATGGAAGAAGGGAACAACTTCAATCTGTGGTCAGTCAGTACGAAGCCGCTTAGATATATGTACCGGGTGACCACCATCTCGGACCCAATACCGCCCTTGAAGGCGCTCCCACCAAATGAAAAGGTCAATTGAGAAATGATGCAGCTGACGTAGAACATGGAAAGGCCATCCGGCCCGAGATCGGCAAAGATGGGCTCTCCAAGAGGAAATAGAATCATGCCTGATCGCCGTCAGCGATGCACATTGCCAATCCATATTGTATTATGAGCCCAACCGTAAGAGAGGCCATCCAGAATGTTCAGCAACAATCCTAAAATCACGGCCGGCACATAGCCCGCCGGTTTGACAACTCCAACCTGCCAGATCGCACGAGCATTCCAACAGCGGGGGTTCACAACCGTTCGCGCCGAGGCCGCCAAGCTCTTCCTGTTGAGCCAAGGGACAAGACGTCCAGCTCGGAGCCACGGTCTTCGAAAAGTCCGCCGCTGGCTCTCCAAGTCCTGGTTTCCATGTGCCCCTGAGCGCTGTGGCTTCCGCCCGTTGGCAGAAGCTAACAAGCCGGTCCTCTCGTCGGCCGGTGTAGACGACTCGCCCTCGTCTGCAGGACGGACTGCGCCTTTTCGATGTTGCTCAGCCGGTGGCCTTGGTTCTCTCGTCGACTTGTCCGTGCCCGCCCTTTGCTCCTCCGGCGGCGAGTTGCGCAGCATCTCCGTCAGCACCGAAGTTCCTGTCGAGTGCGGTTGTGACGGCGGCCCGCTCGCTGGCGAGACCGGCTCCGAGACCTCCTCGATGGCCTCCGGGTGAAGCAAACGGTCCCAGGCTCGCCGGGCACGGGTCTCTTCGTCTACCTCGTCCGTCGTAGCGGCATCCACCGGCCCCACCGCCTCCGGGTCCGCAGTCGGCTGTCGCGAGGGGGGATTGTCGTCGAGCACATCCGAACCCGCATCCGAGAGCGCGTACGAGGCCAATTCGGCCGTCTGCTCGCGGACACGGCGCGAAGGGTACTGGCGAGCATCACCTGAAGCATCCCAATATGCGTTAATGACGCCATCGCCTCGAGCGGGGCCGCATTGCCGCGGAACTGACCGTGAGAGCTATGGTAGGAGTGGAAGTAGGAACGCGCGGGCGTCTTGTGGCCTATGACCGACGACGCGAGCGTGTTCGTCGACGAGGACGACACGGCGCGCCGAATCTGCAAGGGCCTTTGACGCTCTCGAGTCGAGGTCGACGCATCGTGCCCGAGCCCGGGCGACTCGGCGCGGGCAGCATGAGCTCCATCGTGATCCTCGGCCGGCATCACCTCGGTCTGACGGGGTGGCATCAAGGGCGGTCAAGGGTTGTGATATGTCGGTCGACAGATTCGAATTGCTCCACCACCACGACGCAACTCAATCGACGAGGCTCATCCTTCACCCCTCCGTCTGCTCCTGACTCTCGGCCCACGGTGGGATAGATTAATCCGTATGGTTCCTGCCCGGCCTTCCGAGGAAGGCGGCAATTCACATGGGCGTGTCGACGGCACACCCGAGAAAGTCAAACGCTCGGCGCGACCAGCGTCTCGGAGCGGCGCATCAACAAGCATCCAGCAGCAGCTAGCAAGCGGCATCCACTATCTGCAGGAGCCGCGGTGGTGGTGGTGGAGGAAGTATTGCGAATCTTGCCAGGTGGATACGCTGCCGACAGGTCAATCCAGCATGTTAGCATTTCGTAGAACAGTAGTTGCAATCTTTCGTTGTTGAGTAGATGCTGTTTTCAGAAGACGAGGACGAGGGGCACTGACGGGTTGTCGTCATGGTGCTGTCGGTACTTGGGTAGCTGAAGCTCGTCCATCATTAAAACAGCAATGGTCGTAGTAAAATCACCCTGTAAAGCTGAAAGCTTGTACTCAGCTCATCGAATCATGATCACCCTTAATATCTGTTACTGTCGAGCTGATAATAACAAGGAAACTGGATTATCCTGACTTGAAATTGCCGCTGCAAAAGAGCAAGTAAATTCCACAGGGACAGCAATTCAATACTTGATTCCTTGAAATTCGCCTGGAGCTTTGACGGGTCTTGCCTTTGCTGCTCGCTTCATTGGCGGCTGCATGACGAGAGCTCAGCAGCTGGATTGCGTCTTGACAGCTGCGACGAAAGTCTTGACGCTCCGGAAATTTCCGATCGATGCTTGGTGGTACTTAAGTAGTTTCTTGTAAAGTACCCTTGCAACAAAGAGACTTTTGTGCGCACTGCACGTCAAAGATCAGGAGACAGCCAAGCTCGGGGAGGCTGTAAGAAAGGTATCATGTGTTTTGACATTCCATGCAGATGTTTCTCGCAAGATTGCGAAGATACTACCTCTTCTCTAAAACCCATGCTCAGCCCCTGTACCACAGATGCAGCCCCACGCTGCAGACGCCATGACCCCCGGCCTTCGCGCCATTCGGCCGGCATCGTTCTGGGCTCTGCCGGAAGGGATCGAGCAGATAAGGGAACGGATCATACGATGTAGCGTGGTACGGAGATGTCCAGAAGCTCTCAATTCTCCTCGAATGCGTCGATGATGCTCCGAACTCAGGACGGTAGAGAAAAGCTGCGGTGTTCCCCAGCGCAAGTGTTGGCAGCATGTCACAGAGGCGATGAGCTTGGAAGCTGCTCTAGCCATTGAGTAGCAGTGGTAAGTAGTAGTAGGAGGCAAGCCTTTCAGGTACTCGAAAGTCATGTTCGTCATCACCTGTAAAGACGTGACAACAAATGCCCGATAAGTAGCACAAGTAGTAGGTAGTGATACTGCTTGATGTGCGTTGATAGATAGTACTATGCACTGAGAGCGCCACGGCCTCGGACTAATGCAATATCGTAACCTCTTCACGATAGTGCCATGCCGAAGTTGCCCGGTCTCGTGTTCTTGCGACAACCAGGATGTACTGCAGTACTTGATCGATGTTTTCCGAATGCTGTTCGCCGGCGAAAGATCATGGGGTATCACTTCGGAATGGTGGGCCGAACTCCGCACACTTCTCTCGGGACCCTGTCGTGCCTCTTCGTCCAAACTCCCCGATGCGTCCATGTGTTTGCCACCGGGCAGACTTCCAGAAGAAGGACTTGAAGCATCGTCTGATCAGCCCCAGAAAGGGAGTCGTCCTGCACGATTGATTGGCCGGGTATTTTTCTCTCCACTGTAGACGTCGAACAACCGGGTTCCACAACGCGCGATACCGCCGTAGCCCTGGCAAAGATCGGGTGTGGCTGGCTTGAAGCGAGCCCGTGCGGCGACCATCGACGATGACATTTTGACGTCTGCTCGCGTGATCGCGTTGTCGAGCCCTTCCATTCTTTGCTCGAACCACCCGAGCTGGACCTTGCTGCGGGTGATGCCGCGGTGATGCAGCATATGTAGGGAAACGGCAATGCTCGGTAGAAGCAGGACCCCGCATTTTAAAGGCGGGGGAAATGACGTCGGCGATGTAGCCCATCACCGACCAGAGTAAGTATCAGCGAGGAAGATCCTTCGTTGCGCGGTTCCTCGGCCGCGTGAAGAAACCCAAGCGGATCGAGTGAAGCGGCGAACCTAACTTCATGCCATCCTTGCGGCTAGCTGAGCCTCTGCAAATAGCCTTGGGCGATCAACCGTTCGACGTCGCCTTGGCGAACGTAAAATTGACTGTTCTTCGTCAGGGTAATGGATCTAATTGACAGCTGTCAGTTGATAGCTTGATCGCGAAAGGTTGATATATAAAACTTTGGTACCAACCCGTATTCCGTTTGAATCTCGCCGGCATCCTTCAGCACGCGGACGTCAATGAAAAGATCCCGGGGAGGCTCCAACGAGCCGGTCAGGTCAATATCGGTCCATTGACCCTTGTAGGCCGCCAGCAGGTCGCCGTATGACCGGACGTATTCCTCCTCCTCGGGGCTCAAGGAGCTGGCCTTGCCGGTATCGGCATCGGTACTGGACCCGGCTCCCGACGTCTCGCCATGCCGACCCTTTTGCGGTGGGGGCTGCTGCTGCTGCCCCGCTTCCTCGAGCACGTCGACGCCGTTCCAACACATCTCCTCCCTTCCCCGTAT
>QQTW01001509.1_pt1 | contig 16317 bp, 15 predicted proteins | sample 1904831 | NCBI WGS metagenome assembly QQTW01 (sample SAMN09435610, study PRJNA476489) | Subsurface metagenome, whole genome shotgun sequencing project. | reverse complement strand
ATGATTAAAAAGTGGTATAGCCTAGTTTTTCATCTACCCTGATAGCAAACTTTGAATAATTTTTGTAAAGTGCAGGGAATTTAGTTAAAAAGGAGTCATCCATGCCTGAGATCCATAAGAGCCCGCAAGAAGTCTTGAAGATGATTCAAGACCAAAACATTGAACTTATTGATTTGAAGTTTGTTGATCCGCTAGGTACTTGGCAGCACCTGACGCTATACCAAGACCAAATTGACGAAGATAGCTTCACAGACGGGGTTCCGTTTGACGGGTCTAGTATTCGAGGTTGGAAATCCATTGACAAGTCAGACATGGCAATGAGACCTGACCCCAACACTGCCTGGATTGACCCGTTCATGGAAGAACCGACGCTCTCGCTGATTTGCACGACTGTGGAGCCTCGTACCGGGGAGCTTTATGACCGCTGTCCGCGTGCGATCGCTCAGAAAGCGCTAGACTTTCTAACCGCTGCTAACCTTGGGGATACGGCCTACTTTGGTCCTGAAGCCGAATTCTTCATTTTTGATGATGTCCGCTACGATCAAACGTCGAATACAGGTTATTACTACGTAGACTCTCCGGATGGTCGCTGGAATTCTGGCAGGGAGGAACCAGGCGGCAATCTAGGCTATAAGCTTCGCCACAAAGAAGGTTACTTCCCTGTTTCTCCAGCTGACGCTTTCCAGGACATCCGCAGTGAAATGCTGCTAACAATGGCAAAGTGCGGTGTTGCGATTGAAAAGCACCACCACGAAGTGGCAACCGGGGGTCAGTGCGAGCTAGGTGTCAAGTTTGCGCCCATAATTCAGGCAGCCGATGGTTTGATGACCTACAAATATGTCATCAGAAATGTGGCAAAGAAACACGGCAAGACTGTCACATTCATGCCCAAGCCCATATTTGGCGATAATGGTTCTGGAATGCACGTCCATCAGTCTATCTGGAAGGATGGAATACCCTTGTTCGCGGGTGATGGCTATGCTGGCTTGAGCAAGATGGCCTTGCATTACATTGGCGGTCTTATCAAACATGCCCCAGCTCTGTTAGCCTTTACCAACCCCACGACCAATTCCTACAAGCGCCTTGTTCCTGGTTTTGAAGCGCCAGTGAACTTAGCCTACTCGCAAGGGAACCGCTCTGCTTCTATCCGAATTCCACTTAGTAGCAATCCGAAGGCTAAGCGCTTGGAGTTCCGCTGTCCGGATCCAACGGCGAATCCCTATCTAGCCTTTGCTGCGATGCTGTGTGCTGGTATAGACGGCATCAAGAACGAAATTGATCCAGGCGAGCCCCTGGATGTAGATATCTACGAACTCAGCCCCGAAGAACTGGCTAAAGTGCCCTCTACGCCCGGTTCTTTAATGGATGCACTCCAAGCACTAGAGCAAGATCACAGCTTCTTAACGTCCACCGGAGTTTTCACAGAAGACTTCGTTAATAACTGGATTACGTACAAAATCGACAAAGAAATCAACCCGATGCGTATGCGACCCCATCCCTACGAGTTTGCCCTCTACTACGATGCATAATCTCAAGCGAGGAGGCGGGAACGCTAATCGCTTCCCGCACTCCTCACTCTCCGCAGTTGTTGAGATGACTCCTCGCCACCCCGCCCGGTGGCTTTTTTGTGTCAATTCAGCACTGACACCTGCTGAGATTTAGCCTTTGATTACTAACTAAAGGTTGATGAGTTTTTCGTTACAATTATTTACAGTAGGTAGCGTTAATAAAATCGACCCAAGCCATTCTCATGTCTGACACTTTGACCAAGCTGACCTATCAAACTTTTCAGCAGAGCAAAAATTACTTTGGGCTAGCTCACAAAATCATCAGTTCACAGTTGCTGAACTTAATTTCTCCTCCAGTTGAGCGAAAGACTATAGCTCTCCCTCCAGAGGTTCTACCAAAACTTCAACAAAGGCTCAATCAGCTGCTCGAAGCAGACTGGCAGGATGCTGAACAGGGTGTATATCCCAAAGACTTACTTTTTGATAATCCCTGGTCAGATTTTTTCCGCTACTATCCAGTGGTTTGGCTAGATATGCCGCAAATTTGGGAGCGGGCTAACCAAAAGAAACACCAAGATTTTTCGCCAGAGATCTCGACGGCAGGTTATCCCAGCTACTACCTGCAAAACTTCCATCATCAGACGAATGGCTACTTTAGTGATTTGTCAGCCAATCTCTATGACTTGCAGGTTGAAATTCTTTTTGGTGGCTCAGCCGATCCAATGCGGCGGCGAATCATTGCTCCTTTACGCCGTGGGCTAAAAGCTTTTGATTCAGTTCCACAGAGTCAAATACGGGTTCTCGATGTAGCTTGTGGAACTGGTCGTACCCTGAAATTGCTCCGTAGCGCTCTGCCGAAAGCATCTCTTTTTGGTACAGATTTGTCACCCGCTTACTTGCGTAAAGCGAATCAGCTATTGTCGGAAATTCCAGGAGAATTGCCGCAACTCCTACACGCTAATGCCGAGGAGCTACCCTACCTGGATAACTATTTCCATGCCCTCACTTGCGTTTTTCTCTTTCATGAGTTACCAGGTGCAGTGCGTCAGCGGGTAATCGAGCAATGCTTCCGGGTGACACAACCAGGGGGAGTCTTTGTTATCTGTGACTCAATTCAGGTTAGTGATTCTCCTGAAATGATGCCCGTGATGGAAAGCTTCCATGAAACATTCCATGAACCTTATTACAGGCATTACATTACTGATGATTTGGTAGAACGTTTAGAGAAAGTAGGCTTCCAGAATATTTCGACTGAAGTCCACTTTATGTCAAAGTATTTAATTGCTCATAAGCCAGCTTGACTAGGATTGTAGGGGAAGCAAGGGGAGCGCTTTCTTGGCTGGAAAGGTGGGGAAGAGCTAGGTGTAGGTTATTCTACACTTGCTCCTTGTCCTCTTCGTTTGACCCCTTCTTAGGCTTGCCGGGACACAAAGCTGCGCGATCGCACCGCTCATTGAGATAAAGTGGTCTAGGCAAACCCCAACGCCCTTAGAACATAAATCTCTATGACGAGCTACCAGCCCGATCAGGAAACTGTTGCTACCACTACCCTACCTAGCAACGAAATCAGCAACGAGCTAATTGAGGAAACGACCGGCATCAACCATGTGGACGTGATCCAAACGGTCATCGCCAGCCTGGTGCAGGACGAGAGCGCGATGGTCAGCAAAACCAAGGAAGGCAATGTTTGGAAGTTTAAGTACGGCAGTGTAGAGGTGTTTGTGCAACTTACGGGGCTAGCTGACGAGGACACCTTTACGGTTTGGTCTTCGGTGCTGAAACTGCCTGCCAAGGATGAAGCGCGATTAATGCGGCATCTGTTGGAAATGAACTGGTCTGGCACATTTGAAGCCTGTTTCGGTATTTTCAACGACCAAGTGGTTGTACTATCAACACGCACCTTGGCAGAGTTGTCTCCTGGTGAAATTTCCCGCAACATTACCGTAGTAGCAACGATCGCCGACGAGAACGATGATGCTTTACAGTCTGAATTTGGTGCAGCTTGACCCCACTTGAGCATGCGCCTTTTTGGCGGCTGATTCCGCTACTGGAAGCGCCGGGGCGGATACAGATGGCGATCGACCACTGGTTACTGGAGCAGCACAAGCTGGGTCTGCTTCCGCCAACTCTGCGGTTTTACACTTGGTCGGCACCGGCAATTTCATTGGGCTATCATCAATCCAACTGGCCCGAATACTGGCAGCAACTGACTTGGCAAGGCGTACCCTTGGAGTTAGTACGACGTCCTACGGGTGGACGGGCAGTGCTGCACCAAGGAGACTTAACCTACGCTGTGGTTACATCTGGAGTGTGTGGCAGTCGCGTCCAGGTTTACCAGGAGCTCTGTGAGTTTTTGATTCAAGGGTGGCGATCGCTGGGTGTGGAATTGCACTACGGTTCAGCTGGGCGGGGATATATTCACAACCCTAGCTGTTTCAGTACTGCTACCGGCGCTGATTTAGTTCTAGCAGATGGTGCCAAATTTATTGGTAGCGCCCAACTGATACGTGGTGGGGCAATTTTGCAGCACGGTTCAATTCGATTGGAGCCAGATGCCACGCTGGAGGCTCAAGTATTTGGTGCCGAATCCTTTAATCCGATTCAACTGCCCATTGCCCAACGGGGAGAAGCTCTAATTAAATCCGTGACGGAGGCACTAATTGCGGCGTGTGGTAGTTGTTTCGGTGTCCAGCTGTCTGTGCAACCCCTCTCCCAGTTAGAGTGGGAGGCGATTCTAAATTGGGGCGAGTAGATAGCTATGGGCGTGTTCCTTTTGTCAATCGATGCGCTTCGCTATCACACCGAGCTGCAAGCTGCGTGGATAACTGCCTTCCTCTTTGACGCGCTTGATTTCTGCCTCAGAAAACGGCGTATTTAACTTTTCCCCAATTGAGCGCACAATGTCACCCCTATCAATCAGACCTTCCACGGCTCCGGCTGGGGAGAGGACGGTAATGCGAGGTAACTGTTGAGTTTCCAGTTGGTTAATCACCTCGACCAGGGGAGTTGAATCAGCAACAGTAGGAATTTCCGTCAGCGGACGCAGGATGCTGTGTAAAGTCTGACTTTCCCACTGACTCCTTTCCACCAAGCGCAGCTCATCAACTGAAACCATGCCTCGGTAGCGCCCGTCAGAGGCGGCAAAATAAACTTGCGGTGTAGTCGTTTCTAAAAGGTACAAGTCGGCAAACTGACGCAGCGTCTGGTCTGCATCCACGACGCGAAAGTCCTGTTTCATGGCATCGGCGGCAACCAGCTGGAGCAAGGCTTCTTGCAAAGTGGTCACGCGGTCATAGGCGCTGGCATTGCGGATGCTAAACCATCCTAGCAGCACAATCCATAGACCATTTACCAACTGACCTGTGAACCAATCTACTGCTATCCCAAAGGCGATCGCGCAGTAGCCCAGGATTTGCCCAGCCTTAGCCGCCCAGTGCACAGCTTGGAAGCGGTTGCCGGTAACCTTCCACACCGCTGCTTTCAACACCTGTCCCCCATCTAAGGGCAAGCCAGGAATTAGATTAAACAGTGCCAGCACCAAGTTGATTCTCGCCAAATCCCCTGCCATGACACTGGCTGGACTGGATAGAGGCAATATTTGACTTAGGAGAATCAGTAGCACAAACAGGGCGATGCTGACCGATGGACCTGCGATCGCCACTTGAAAGGCTTGTCCAGGAGTTTTTGATTCTTCTTCTATTGCAGCGATGCCGCCAAAGAAAAATAGAGTAATCGAGTTTACTTTGATACCTTGCGATCGCGCTACCAAACTGTGACCGAGTTCATGCAGCAACACCGAGCCAAATAGCAGCAGTGCCATCACCAGCCCAGCGCTCCAAGCTAGAACGGTTCCCCATTCCATGTAAGCAAACCCAAAGTTCAGGGTTGCTAACCCTAGAATCACAAACCACAAGGGGTCTAAAAACAGCGGAATTTTAAATAAAGACCCAATTCGCCAACCTGTCTGCATGCCATTTTCCTAAAATTTGAGATATTAAGGCAGCCCCGCCCGACAGCATATTTTACGTCTTTTTGTCAACTCTCCTGCTGCCGATGCTCCCGACTGAATTAGCAGCGCACAGCGTCAACAGTTGAGAAGCGCGATGTATCCAGTCCTAAGCCGTCTAATTTCTAGGATAGACAATTGCTCAAACCAGCATGACTTATACTCATTCGCGCAACCCGTACCTGTGTAAGACGTGATAACCGCGCATTGTGAGCCCAGAAAATTGCTGCAGTTTGAGGGGCAAGCCACATCGCCGGTATAATCGTCGTAGCGGATTGCCCCTCACTTAGCGAACGAAACAGGAAACGATTGCCGCTCTTCTACTTTAGAATACCGAGGATGTTCAGGCTCAAGACAGTACCGATGCCGATAATGTGACCAGCACTCATTGAGGCAAGGAATGAACCAACGCTGGGATTATTGAACAGCGACGGCAAAGGTAGGGGCATCTTAGCACCAGTGTGGGGATAGCGAATCGTCCGGGGAATAATCAATAGACATAGTAGACAAGCACCAACGATGATCGCTGTCCCTGTCCAGCTCCACGTAACAGTGTCGGGAACGGTTGGTTGGGGTAATTGCATTAAGATTGAGTGAATCAAGGTTGTATCTCCCGAATAAACGGATGTTAACAATTAAGGATTATCAAAATTGCTGAGGATAGAACTAGTATTTGTTTAAAGAGTTAACAGTTACTACAATTTTTGATACAAATCTCAATGAGAGTTAAAATTTGCGGAATTACGAAACCAGAGCAGGGGAAAGCGATCGCGACTCTGGGAGCAACGGCTCTGGGGTTTATCTGTGTGCCAGACTCTCCCCGCTACGTTAGACCCGAACAAATTCTGGCAGTGGTGGAACACCTGCCGGAAAATATTGACCGGATTGGCGTCTTTGCCAACGCTAGCCTGGAGGAAATCTGCCAGACTGTTGCAGCAGCGGAGTTGACGGGTGTCCAGCTGCATGGAGATGAATCGCCTGAATTTTGCCACGCCCTGCGCTCCTTGCTGCCCAACGTAGAAATTATTAAAGCGTTGAGAGTGCGAAGTTTACAAGCACTGGCACAGACAGATGTTTACACCGATTCGGTGGATACGTTGCTACTGGATGCTTACCATCCCCAGCAGCTGGGTGGTACCGGCAAGACATTAGACTGGGGTACGCTGCGGCAGTTTCAGCCCACCTCCCCTTGGTTACTGGCTGGGGGACTAACACCTGACAATATCTTAGAGGCTCTAAATCACGTGCATCCCAACGGCATTGATCTATCCAGTGGAGTGGAACGTGCCCCTGGGGATAAGGATCTAACTAAAGTAGCGCAGCTATTTGAACAGCTAAAGACTATTTGACATCCTCCCCTACTCCCCTAGTCCCCTAGTCCCCTAGTCCCCCTAGTCCCCCTACTTTCGCTGCTCAAAAACGCTCCCTAAAAAAAAGCCGGTTGATGGCGAATCAAGCTAAAGAACTCTTCGCGGGTTTTCTGATCGTCCTGAAACACACCCACCATTGCACTAGTGACAGTCCAGGAACCTGGTTTTTGAACGCCGCGCATCACCATGCACATATGACTGGCTTCCATGACAACGGCAACCCCCTGCGGCTCTAGGATCGTCTGAATCGCTTCGGCGATCTGGCGTGTTAGCCGCTCCTGCACTTGCAACCGGCGGGCATACATCTCCACAATCCGGGCGAGCTTGCTCAGTCCCACTACTTTTTGGTTAGGGATATAGGCAACGTGAGCTTTGCCCATAAACGGCAGCATGTGGTGTTCACAAAGGCTGAAGACATTGATATCCCTGACAAGTACCATCTCGTTATGACCCTCATCAAAGATGGCATCATTGACAAGTTCTTCCAAAGACTCGTTGTAGCCACTGGTGAGAAACCTCATTGCCTCAGCTACCCGCTTGGGCGTCTTTAGAAGTCCCTCCCGCTCTGGATCTTCTCCCACGCCCAGCAGCAATGTCCGCACGGCGTCCATCATCGGCTCGTTAAGTTCCTCTCTTGGCGGTTGCAAATTCGGTTCTCGACCGTTCTGAGTATTACGGTCGGGTCTTGTACGAAGTGAGTCGAGCACGTCTCGATGCATGGTGTCTGCACTGTTGGGAATCAAAGGCGAGTCAGAGCCAGCGGAAGCGTTGGCAGAAGCAATAGTCATAATGTAAGTATTAGTTAAGGTTTGGACTGGTTGACCACTTAGAGGACGCCAGCACTAGGCATAAGAGTTAATTCCTCAACGACTGCCTGTTCTGGTAACACAGCGGTATGCAGAATCGATTGGGCGACAATTTCAGGCGTCAACATGGCAGAGCGGTCAAAGTCGAGATGCACGGTTTGAGTGTCCCAGAGTCCAGTATTGACGGCACCCGGACAAATAACGGTTACGCGAATTCCGTGGACACGTTCTTCAGCTGCAAGGGTTTTAGAAAGGGCAATCAGGCCAGCTTTGCTAACGGAGTAGGCTCCCCAGTTGGGAAAGGGTTGTTGACCGGCAACAGAAGCAACGTTGATAATTGTGCCTTTTCCGCGATCGCGCATCATCGGTAAAATCCCTAAACTGCACTGAAACACACTGGTAAGATTCAGATTCATCACTTGCAGCCAGTCCGACAAAGGCGTTTCACTCAAACTGCCGGTGTACCCCATCCCAGCATTATTGACCAGGATATCTATCGGGCCAAAGTCCGCAGCGATGGCGCTGATTTTCTCTTTTACCTGCTCAATCTGAGCTAGATCTAAAGGATAGGCTTTCGCTTTTACCCCAGTCTCAAAGGCAGCACTAGCCACCGCCTCCAATTTTTCTTGAGAGCGGCTTACTAAGGCTACATCAATTCCAGCTTTAGCAAACGCCAAAGCCGTTGCCTTGCCAATTCCACTGCTTGCGCCGGTGATCAGCGCGCATCGTTGATTTGCCAAATTCATCAGACCTTCCGATTTTCATTGAGCGGAGGTAGCATCGCTTCCCAATTATAAAAATTTCCTACCATTGACAGAGTACCCTGCCTTAACAATCAGCTTACTCTTGGGGTGGGAGATGATAGACGGCAAGGCAAATACGGCTTGAGTCCTACTTAGATATATCAACAAGAACATACGCACCCACTCTAGAGCGAAATACGGTTTGCCACTTAAAACTTCTACCAATAAAGTTGATAATCTAAGCAGATATCAAACTGAGATTAAATTTAGTGGGTAGTGGCAAAACCGCAACCGTTTCAGGCTGAGCAGACTAAAAAAAATTGTTAGAGAGCCTATACCATTGTACCATCGTAAATGAGCTAATACTTTTCAGGGCGGAACTTCAGTAAAAACACCAATGCTGCGAAATTTTTGATACCGCATTTCCCGCCGCTGTTGACCGGTCAACTGGCTCAGCTCATCCAAGTTCTGCAGCAGTGCCTGCTTGAGAATCGTTGCTGCCTTGAGTGGGTCAGAATGAGCGCCTCCAAGGGGTTCCGGCAACAGGTGGTCTAGAATCCCTAATTTTTTGAGATCCCAAGCAGTAATTTTCAGGGCAATTGCGGCAAGGTGAGCCAAGCTGGCATCTTTCCAAAGAATGGCGGCACAGGCTTCGGGCGTGGCAACGGTATAAACAGCGTGTTCAAACATCAATAGGCGTTCACCCACACCTATGCCCAACGCACCCCCAGAGCCGCCCTCCCCAATCACCGTGCAGATAATTGGAACATCCAGCCGGAACATCTCGCGGAGATTATAAGCGATCGCTTCCCCTTGGCCCTGATGCTCTGCTTCAATACCAGGGGAAGCTCCCGGTGTGTCGATAAACGTTAATATGGGCATCCCAAATCGATTTGCGTGTTCCATCAACCGCATCGCCTTGCGATAGCCGCCGGGAGAAGCCATGCCAAAGTTACGGGCAACATTGTCTTTAGTGTCACGGCCTTTTTGATGACCGAGCATCACTACTGGTCGCCCAGCGAGTCTTGCCACACCACCAACTAAAGCTAGATCATCTGAACTGCGGCGATCGCCATGCAGTTCTATCCATTCATCACTAATCGCCTGAATGTAATCAAAGGTACTGGGGCGACGAGGATGGCGAGCGAGTTGCAGCCGTTGGGACGGAGAGAGACTACTAAAAATTTCCTGGCGCAGCTGCAACGCGCGTGTTTCCAACTGGCGAATTTGATCGGAAACATCGACACCATTTTCTACCGCGAGTTCACGAATCTGGTCAATCCGCGACTCTAGCTCAAGCAGGGGCTTTTCGAAGTCTAAAAATAGCGGTTTGCGCTCAGTAGTTGCCATATTTAGGGGGAGGAGTGATCGCTGCTAGCTTAAACCAACAAAGGTCGGAATCCGTGTTTCACCGACACCCTACCAATTTGGTCCATTTTTTCCACCGTAATCTGATTTCGACCCCAAGAAAAGTTTGTATACAACTTCTCAAATTCCAGCAGCATTGATTCCGCAAAACAGGCAAACAACTGGCGAGCTGGTACTTCCATAAAGTTGACAATTTTCATAATTTGCCAGTCAATATCAAGCGAATGCTCCACAATCCCACCATTAAGGACGTAAACACCCGGATACTGAAGCTTGGTTGCCAGATTTTTAGGATAGCCCCCATCAATCAGCAGACAGGGTTGCTTCAATACAGCTGGGTCAATTTCAATTCCTTTCGGCATACTAGCAACCCAGACCACAATATCTGCCTGCGGCAGCGCTTCTTCCAAACCCATTATTTTACCTCGACCCAGCGCCGATTGCAACTCCTGCAGCCGCTCTGGGTTACGGGCAATCAACAACAACTCCGCCACATCTGTCCGGGCATCGAGCCAGCGGCATACAGCACTGCCAATGTCACCAGTTGCACCGCAAACGGCAACAGTTGCCTTCGATAGTTCAATTCCCAACTGTTTCGATGCTTGTTCCACTTGCCGACAAATAATATAGGCTGTGTGCGTGTTGCCGGTGGTAAACTGCTCAAACTCCAGCTTAATATTGCGAACTTGCCTGATCTGCTGCAAATTGAAGTTTTCAAAAATGATCGAGGAGAATCCGCCTAAAGCAGTGATGTTGATACCATGCTTTTGGGCGTGAGCCATGGCGTTAATTATTTTTCGCGTCGCGGCTTTAATCCGACGATTGGCAAGCATTTCTGGCAGAAAGCAAGATTCCACATAGCGGCCTTCAATTTTCTGCCCAGTAACGCTTGTAACCGTAATGGTATCGACAATTTGGGGCGGAGCACTGCACCAAAAATCCAGCCCTTGATCGGCATATTCCGGGTAGCCCAACTTTTCAGCTACCGATTGGGCGTGTTCTAAACTGTTAAGGTGACCAATTAAACCAAACATGAATTGCTTATAAAGACCTTTAAATCAGGAGCGAGCCAAGCGGTTAGCTGAGGCTTTTGATATAGCTTTCAAATTTCTGCTTTTTGGCTGAACGCTCTTTGGGGCAATCTTTGCAGAATCGCCCCTTTACAGTAAAATGAATGTTTATGCAGCTCTCAGTCCGTACGCTGACAGGCGCATGATGTCACGAGTGGTGAAGCCAATATTGCTAAGGGCTTCGCCGTACTGAATCATGAAGTCTTCAACCAGAGCTTCTTTTTCCATCGCTAGGGTGTGGGCATCATTTTCCACAGAGTTGAGCATCTTCCAGACTATGGGCAGGTTCTCGCGATTGGCCTGCTCTAGTTCAGCTTTGGAGTCGTCGAAATGGTCTTTGAGCCAAACTTCGCCAAAGTTAAGGTGGCTATACTCGTCTTTAACAACGCCTTCTGTGATTTTACGGGCAAAATCATCAGCAACGGGGATATAGATGTTATATGCCGCGATCGCAAAGCATTCTATAATCAGCGACTGAATCAGCAAGCAAGTAACCACCCCTCCTGACTCTGCTGCTTTTTGGAAATTTTGATGCAATTGGGCAAAGAACTCACGGGCAAATTCCATATCCGGCGTGACCTGGAGATTGCGACCACAAGCTTCAAACCCTTTTTTGTGGCGACTCTCCATCTTTGATAAGCGAATCAGGTCATCCTTTTGTTCCGGCAGCAGTTCAGCTAGTCGGATGTAATTTTCATGGGCTTCTTGTTCCCCTTCAATCACAATCGCGTTGATGCGGCTGTAGGCGTCCTTGTAGGTGTCGCTGTGGAAATCAATTTCGGAGCTGGCAGCAAGCTGCTGCATAGGTCGGTTGTCTCCTGTTTGCGTGAATCATTAGAACCCAGTTAACCCTGTAACTTCAGTGTAAGGGTCAAAATGGTTAAATTAAACTTAACAAATCCCGATTGTTGGCGTTACAGGTGGTCAGGAAATATTTTCCAATTGGGAGAATATCACCTCTGATTTTAAAAGCATAGAGTTAAAACAGTATCAATGCCGAAAAGACATTTCAATCACAGCGTCTGGGAGGGGTTGTCGGGTTCCATAAGTCTGGTTGTACTACTGCTGGGGGCAATTGGTGTGCTGCTGCCGCTGGGCGTCGTCTTGCTCACCTCCTTTGCGCCTCCTGGTGCCACACCCGAACTTAGCCCAGCTACTGGCTGGGATTGGGTTAATTACAAAGACGCTCTTGAGCGAGGCAAGTTCCTGCTGGCTTTTGCTAATTCTACTTTGGTAGCGCTTAGTGTGACTGTTTTTCAGCTTGTTACCTCTGCAATGGCTGGCTATGCCTTGGCACGATTGAAATTCCCAACTAGGCAGGCGCTGCTGCTGATTGTCTTGGCAACGTTAGTGATTCCATTTCAGCTATTGGTGATTCCGATATTTTTGGTTCTCAAGTGGGGACATCTGATCAACACCTACGGGGCGCTAATTTTGCCAACCGCTGTTAATGGCTTTGGAATTTTTCTACTGCGGCAGTATTTCCTAACAGTGCCAGTTGAGTTAGAGGAGGCAGCTGCCCTGGATGGCGCAAACCGGCTGCAAATTTTGTGGCAAATCATGTTGCCTCTATCGCGCCCAGCTTTAGTAACGCTATTTCTGTTTGCGTTTATCGGTGAATGGAATGATTTGTTTAAGCCGCTGGTATTCACCACTCGACCGGAGTTAAGGACAGTGCAGCTAGCTTTAGCAGAGTTTCAAGAGCAATTTACGAATAATTGGCCTTTGCTAATGGCAGCGGTGGTGATCGCCACTATACCAGTGGTGCTGCTATTTTTGATCGGTCAGCGGCAGTTCATTCGCGGCATTGCCACGACTGGGATTAAAAATTAACCAACCAATGTATTTTCCTGGATTTGGATGCGGATAGTGCGTTCACTACCACCACCCAACTGGATTTCCATTACTTCACTGGCGAGAGGTTCCAGGCAGCCGAGGAGCGATCGCAAATTAGGTGTACTCGCACCAGTATCCACATACAGCCGATCTGCCAGACTGCCAACCCGCTTCCAAATAGTGTAGAGTTTAGCAATGGTTTGTTCCAACTGAGATGCCTGATTAACCAGTTCAGCTGCTGTGTTTATACAGCCCAGCCGCAGGGCTTCTTCTAGCGCCCTTTCCAAGTCAAGGGAATCATCCTTGAGGGCTTGGACATTGGCAGCAGCATCCAGATACTTTGCCAAGCATCGAGCCTCAGTCGTTACCTGTTTGAGCGTATCTAGATCGGGCTTCTGGGCAACTTCCTGCCGCAGCACTGTTTGATGGGACTCTGGCAATTTCTCCATTTCCCGCACCAGTGGGGCAAGGTAGCGGCTGGGAAGTGAATGATCGGCTGCCTTGGCTTTGACTGTATCTGGCAGTAGTTCCGAGGACATGGCTGTCCATTCATCAGCTAAGGCGCGAACCTCTCGCCGGGTGATGCGATCGCCGTTGCGCGCGGCGTCAGTAACCAGTTGCTGCACTTCTGGCTGAGCCTTAGCCGTTTCAATAAAAGCTCGTTTGCTGAAACATCTGACAGCAGCAGGATCGAGGTGTCCCTGCTCTATGAGGGTATCGGCACTGTTTGCCAACTGAATCATAGAATATGCCTGACTTTTGCTGATTTCCCGTTCTTTTAGCCAGTTGAGAAATCCACTGCCACGGGCATCACCGTGTTTTTTCTCGCGATCGCGCACGGCTCGTAAAATGCGTCCTCGCCAGATTTCGGTTTGCAAGTCAAAGCGATCGCACACCTGCCAAGCTGTATTCACCTGTAGCTGAAACTCTGCCTCTAAAATCTGTTCATCCTCAGGATCAGGCAGCTCGAAATTCACATCAGCTGGTCCTGAGAGGGCAGCAGCAAGGTCAGTGGGAAAATTAGGTGGTTGAGCCATCGGATACGATCATCGTGGTGACAGACGGATTATTATTGCACGAGCGGTCGTCAAACACTCCCCCTTTGATATGCCAGACGCCAATTTCACAGACCTTTTGCCTGACCACTCCAAAACGTCGGAATTATCGCCAAACTTACCTTTATCAACGTTGCGGCAGCAAGCTTGGCACCGCATCCGCAATAGCTTGCGCCCCGGACAACAGCAAATGGCAGACTGGCAAGGTGGATCACTGGCTGTTTCAGCTGTTCCTGGTGCTGGGAAATCTACTGGCATGGCGGCAGCTGCTGCCCTGGCGATCGCCCGTTACCAACTGCATGGACGTCGAGCGCTGGTTGTTGTCACTTTTACGCGCTCAGCTGCCGCCAATATTAAAGCTAAAATCCGCAAATACCTGCGAGAGGACTTGTCCTTACCTCCAGGTGGGTTTTTCGTTCATACCCTCCACGGGCTTGCACTCAACATTGCCACTCGCCACCCAGATTTGTCCGGGTTGCAGTTGGACGGTGCTACATTAATTACGCCAAACCAAAGTCACCGATTAATCCGTACCTGCGTAGAGCAGTGGATTGCCACCCATCCACAGTCTTATTCCAACCTCTTGGAAGGTCGTCAATTTGACGGGGAAGAAACAGAGCGGTTGCGTCGCCAGTCGGTTCTGCGTACAGAAGTGCTGCCCGCTCTGGCTGCTAGTGTGATCCACGAAGCAAAAAGCTCTGGTTTGTTGCCTTCATCACTGGGGAAGTTAAGTGAAGAACCTGTAGATGAATATGGAATTTTGGCGATCGCGGCTGGGTTGTACGAGCAATATCAAAACTTAATGCGATCGCGCGACTTCATCGACTACGACGACATGATTGTAGCTGCCCTGCGCGTTTTAGAAAACGAAAGCGCCCGCAAGGTTGAGCAAAACCAAGTTTTTGCCGTCTTTGAAGATGAAGCGCAAGACTCTACCCCCCTTCAGACCAAGCTATTAGAAATTCTCGCCACTGACCCTTGCTATCCGGATGCCGCCCCCAATCTTATCCGCGTGGGAGACCCAAACCAGGCAATTAATTCCACCTTCACCCCAGCCGACCCGATTTATTTCCGCCGATTCTGCGAAGACTGCAACGCTCAAAGCCATCTAGCAACAATGGATCAGGCGGGTCGCAGTACGAGAATTATCATCGAAGCCGCCAACTTTGCCCTTGACTGGGTGAATCGCTCTTATGCCTCTTCTCCCTTCCGTCCCCAGAAAATTCGGCTTGTTGACCCTGACGATCCCCAACTTGATGCTAACCCTGAGCCAGCGGGTCGAGGGCTGGAGCTGTACACGCCCCGCGACATTCATCACACCATCCAGTTGATTGGAGAGCGGGTGATTTCCTTATTTGCTGAAGACCCAACTGGTACCCGTGCAGCTATTTTAGTGCGGGAGAATCGACAAGGTCGGTGGGTGGCAGAGGCTCTTGCACCTATTTGCCGCGAGCATAAAATTGTGCTTTACGACGTGGGTGAACATGACCGCCGCTCTCATGTCCCTGCCGAAATTCTCGCCATGCTGCAATTCCTCGACCGGCCCCATTCCCCCGATTACTTAAAAGCCGCCCTAGAGGTACTTGTGCAGCGCCAGCTAATTACCACTCAAGACCTCAACGCCCTCGCCAGTCTGCCAGAACAGTTCCTCTACCCTGGCCCCCTCGCTCCACCCCAGCCCGAGCCGGTGCTAAAAGCCCGCTACTTGTGCCGCAGTTTACTCCGCGCCCGGATGGAACTACCCCAATACCATTTGATTTCCTTCCTGGGCTTGACCTTAAGTTACGACCAGGCAGAGCTTGCCACTGCTGATAAACTGGCAGAACGGGTAGCCCAGCAAACAGCTGGTAACAGCTCAATGGCTGCGATGCTGACAGTGCTCAGCGAAATCGTCAGCTCAGAACGATTTGAACCTGTCGAGACCGAAAACTTGGAGGCTCGTTACACCCGCCCCGGTCAACTCACCATCATCACCATGCACAAAGCCAAGGGGCTAGATTGGGACTATGTTTTTCTGCCGTTTTTGCACGAAAACGTGATTCCCGGCAGTTTCTGGGTACCTCCCCAGACCCAGTTTCTGGGTGATTTTACTTTGGCAGAAGTGGCCCGCGCTCAAATTCGCGCTGCTCTCCACGACCAATTTCCCTTACCCGGCGTTGCAGCGGCTTGGGAACAGGCAAAACACCTCAAGACAGCCGAGGAGTTCCGCCTTCTCTATGTAGCCATGACAAGGGCGAAGCGTCTGCTGTGGATGTCTGCCTCCCAAAAGGCCCCATATACCTGGAGTAAACCAGAAAACCTGGACAACAGACCCCCCTGCCCAGTTTTTCCGGCTTTGAAGCGCCAGTTTCCAGAAGCGGTGGTTTCTTAGGTCACAATGCCGAAACTACTAAAACGCAAAAATAGATGCTATTGCTTCATCGGAGGTAACATCATGGTGCATCCGGTCATATGTCAATAACCCAGCAACGCCTAACTGACGCGGTGTGGGCTTGAATACTGAAAGCGTGGGGTTAATTGTTTACAGCGCGGTTGTGGAAGTGGTAACATAGTCG
>QQTW01001508.1_pt1 | contig 16323 bp, 10 predicted proteins | sample 1904831 | NCBI WGS metagenome assembly QQTW01 (sample SAMN09435610, study PRJNA476489) | Subsurface metagenome, whole genome shotgun sequencing project. | reverse complement strand
GACTCTCCGAGAACTCCTGGTATAATACATTGGCCGCTTGATCGAGCTCGTTCCTTGCCCGCTCAGCTGACTGTCGCAGTCGTAGCATGGAAGCATCGCCAAGATCAGGGGTATGATTCGACTTCTCAACTTTCCGGCTTGATTGCCCATCTTTTGACGAGACTTCAGGCTGCTCGAGCCAAGAGAAGATGACTTCAGCGACATCCGTTTCATGTGCATCGTCGATGGCAGCAATTGCAGCCAAAGTCGCATGAATTTCTGTCTCCAGAGGCCCGAATCGAAGGTTCAAGAGACCACAGCAGAAACGGGGGATCGCCTTTCTGACCAATAGCTGAGGTTTTTCCTGGGTGTAGACTTTGGGCAGATTGCGAATGTGCATCGAGACTGTGCGTGCTGTATCCAGACGAAGAGGTGTCTCTTCAATTGTTATTGCCAGTAAGAGTGCTTGAGATTCGGTATGGTGTTGGAGGATGTAGATTTGTTGGAGAATGCGTAGAGAGAGCAATCGGGTCGGTTGAGACGGTCCGGACAGATTGCTGGCCAGCGCATCGCAGATTGGTGGAGAGAGGTCTCCTCGGGCCACCAGTCGGCTGATATCGTCAGCTGAGCGGGCAAGGAACGAGCTCGATCAAGCGGCCAATGTATTATACCAGGAGTTCTCGGAGAGTCACCAATCAGCCCCTCGATGCAGTTCTAATGCAAGGATGCAAGCTCTTCAGATCTTTCAACGGATTCCGCAAATGGCCGAAAGACGATCGCGCCGCCTCGTGCCTTATCTTCTCAATTCGAGTGATAGCGAGGACGTAGCGAATGCTAGCGACACACAAGATCTTTCCGACGAGCAAGAACCGGTCGGACTTCAGCATGTAAGGTTTACGAGACGAGAACAAAAAGCGCTCTTGGATGTCTTTGCGAGCTTTGTCAATCCCAAAGCTTTGTTCCGGTCGGCGGACGTCTGTTCCACGCTGTTGCAGCGCCTCTGCAATGGCGACACGGACCTTCAAAAGGCTGCTCTAGAAGCGATCCTGGCCTGGAAGCACCCTCGAGTGCTACCGTACAAAGAGAGACTCCGGGGCCTTCTCGACGAGGCACGTTTTGCAGAAGAGATCAGCGGCTTCGTGCAAGAGATACATTCCTCCGAAGGGGTCAGCCCTGAAGACCGTACAGAGTTGATGCCGCTTGTCTTGAGGATATTATACGGCAGACTCGTCGCCCGTAAAGGAGCAGGCAGCCGAAACAGAAGCATGGAAGGCAAGCGAAAGATCATCCTCAAGGCACTGTCCGAGACATCGACGGAGGAGCTTCGTTGCTTCATCCAAATTGCACTCAGTCCTCTTGGAGACATCGATCTGGATCAAGACCCTCTGCTAGAAAGAAGTGGCATACAGGCGGATCGGAACATGTTCAGGAAGCAGATTGGTGCGCTCAACACAATCGAAGAACTCACCAACGTTCTGGGCAAGAAGCTTACGTCGCTCGCTGAGGACCTCCTTCGACCCGTTATCTTCTGCCTTGCGGGAGCCACTCGATCTATTGGTGACCCGAGGCCTAGTCGAGAAACGGAGCCGGCGGATGTGACTCCCATCTCGGCATCAAAGCAAATCAGACAGATTGGCTACCAATGTCTCAACGCGCTCTTCGTGAGCTGCGCTGACTTTGATTGGCAACCTCACATGCGGAGAATATTCAATCTCGCGATCAACCCTCGCATGGACAAGTTCCCTATCGAAACGGCGCAATCTCCGTCTAGTCTGTTCCAGCTTCTTGTTACCTGGTCTGGCTCTATGGACACGGTCCTGTATCTCTGCGACTACAATCAAATTTTGCCCGAGAAGATCTCCGAGTGTCTGGTCATCCCATCCGCCAAAGATCCGGTCAAGCTATCAGCTTTACAGGTCCTTACGAACATTGTCACCTTTTTGGACGAGCCTGGCGAGTCTCCGATAGCAACCAACGACCGAATCGTTGCGGAAATAATGCAGCCCAATATCATCACCTTCGTCACCCGGATTGGCATCATGCTGCGTGCGGAAACTGGGAAAGATGTACTCGAATCTGCAGTGCGGCTGCTCACTCAACTTGCACGGCATGTCAAAGACCTGCCTGAGATTCGGAGCCTGCTCGAAACGATCACGTTTCTCTTGGGCCAGCCTGCACGACGGGTGAACGCCAGGACCAAAGTTGCGCTGCTGCAGACGCTTCTCAAGTATCTGCCGCTGGCACAGTTCCCTGCAGATGACCTGTTGCAACGGGAAATTCTCTTTCGAGTCTCGGCTCTCTTCGACTTCTTCACGGATCGGACTAGTAGGCACAACCTGGGTTGTATCATCGAGGTGATCGCAGAAAGTCTAGTCGAGTTGCAAGAAGAGGCCAAGATATGTCTCGACCTAAACGCCTTCACAGCTGGCAGGCTCGAGGAACCGGATTTCGAGCGACGACTCCAGGCATTCGATGCTGTGAATGGCAACAATCTCCAACGTATCCCGATCGATTACTGGCGGCCGATCCTCTATAATCTGCTCTTCTTCATGCGCGACAGCGAGGAGTTTGCACTTCGAACAAATGCTTCACACGCTTTGCGACGCTTCCTGCAGATGGGGCCTCCATCACAAGAGGCGAAGCCCGCTTATACGGCGTTAGTATCTCAGATCATCATTCCAGCGATACTTCAAGGGACGAAAGAAACATCCGAGGTGGTCAGGGCGGAGTATGTTGCTGTCCTGGCCCAAGTCGTCCGCAGCTTCCCCTCGTTGGACGAGATCAGAGGGTTAGAAGTTCTTCTAGCCGGAGGTGACGAAGAAGCCTCCTTCTTCAACAACATCTTGCATATCCAGCAGCACCGCCGGGTGCGTGCTCTCAAACGTCTATCCGCATTTGCTAAGCAAGGACATCTGGACAGCAAGAACATCCGCCACTTCTTCATGCCCTTGATCGAGCATTTCATCTTTCAAGAAAAGCAAGACGAGAACTCGCATAATCTTGCCGCGGAGGCCGTTTCGACATTTGGCATACTTGTCGAATGGATCGAATGGCGACATTGTCGATCCTATCTGAAGGGGCTCATTGACCGCTTTAAACGGGAAAAGGAGCCGGAGCGAGTCGTCATCAAGATGCTTGGAGTGGTCGCCGATGCACTCCGCAGGGCGAGTACAAGGAAGGTGGACACGAAGCAAGTTGAGAAGCCTGGCGAAGACCAAGATCTATCAACCAAAGACGATGCGATCGAGGATCCTTGCACTCTCTCGAACTGTGCCATTCCGCTACTTGCGGTGACATTACCGTCAGATGCCACCATGTCCTCGCAGTTGATGTCCAAGGGCTCCCTTCCCTGCCTGGCGACTTTCTTACGCAACAAGGACGACTCGCTCGTCAGCGTCCGTGTTCTTACCGCTGTAGTCTACGTCAAGTTCTTGAAGCTCTTCCCGGCGGATCAACTCGCTTTGCATCTTCCCGCCGTTCTTACGGATATCAGCTACATCCTGCGAAGTCGGGCACCAGAGTCGAGAGACGCGACCAGGAAGACGCTGATCGAGATTGCCGCCACCCTAGGTCCGCATTGTTTCGGCTTTATCCTCAAAGAGCTGAGAGGCGCCCTGACTCGTGGCTATCAGCTTCACGTTCTAGCCTTCACCATGCACGCCTTGCTAGTGGCGACCGTACCTGAGTTTAGCTCTGGCGATCTCGACTACTGCCTGCCAGACATCATACAGGTCGTCATGGACGATATCTTCGGCACTGCGGGCGAGGAGAAAGATGCTGAAGGCTACATTTCCAGCATGAAAGAAGTCAAGAGTAGCAAGAGCTGTGACTCGATGGAGCTGATGGCCAAGATGACCACCTTATCCCATCTGCCAGACTTGACGAAGCCTATACAAGGAATACTCCAGCAGCACTTGAGCCTGCCGATGCTGCGCAAGATCGACGAGCTCCTTCGTCGCATCAGCAACGGGGTTGCACAGAACTCGGCAGTACAGCACCACGGTCTTCTAGTTTTCTGCTACGGACTGTTGACTCAAGCCTCCGCTCGCCACGAGATGAAATCAGAACAAGGGAAGAATGATGCTCGCCAATTCCGACGGCGCCTTCGTGTCTCCACGAAAACACCAGTCCTCGGAGCCTCGCCGAGTAACGTCACGCATGAGTACAAACTGGCTCGCCTCGCGCTGGACATCTTGCGCAACGTATTTCAGAGGCAGGAGGCCCTGCGAACCAGTGTCAACATCGCTGGCCTGGTATCTTTGCTCAATGATGCCTTGCTCTCCGACCAGCCAGAATTGAAGCAGTCAGCTCTGCGCCTTCTCATCCTCATCATCAAAGTCCCGTCTCCACGGCTCGACGAACACCTATCGGTCTACATCTCCGAAGCTGTCCTCTGTCTCAAGGCATCGCCTACCACAAACGATGAGCTGGCGCAGGCATCGATCAAGCTCGTGACCAGCATCCTACGAGACCGGCGCGATGTCGACCTTGACAGCACCAAGCTGAATAGCCCGATCACGTACCTGCTCCGACGTCTCCGACAGGATGTCGAAGAACCCAACCGACAGGGAGCGGCTTTCAACTTTTTCAAGGCCGTTTTGGCTCGCCGGATCGTTATTCCCGAAGTCTACGAGATGATGGACACCGTCGCCTCGGTCATGGTCACCAACTACGCCCGCGAGACGCGGGAGATGGCGCGTGGGACCTATGTGACGTTCATCATGGAGTACCCTCAAGGAAAGGATCGGTTCGCGAAGCAGCTCAAGTTCTTGGTTAGAAATCTGGACTACCAGTATCCGGAGGGGCGACAATCTGTTCTCGAGGTAATACACTCATTGCTCTCGAAGGTGGGAGAAGGCCTGATTCAAGACATCATTGCTACCGTGATGGTTCCGCTGGTGATGGTCCTTGTCAACGACGATGACTCGATCTGCCGCGAGATGGCCGGCACGCTGCTCCGAGAAGTCTTTGAGCGGGCGAATGACGAGAAGATCTATCTCTTCTTGACGAGCCTGCAGAATTGGATCGATCAGGATGGCAACCCGCTATTGGTCCGAGCTGCCCTCCAGTGTTACGGGTTCTACTTCGAGACTCGGATAACCGAGGGGAAGTCCCAGATACCGGATATTCAGGCACGGCTGGAAAGAATACTGCAGCAGATAGGCTCAGCCGGGGATGGCAGTCATTGGGAGCTGGTGTACTCCAGTTTATGTCTCCTGCTGAAATGGTGCCAGCTCTATCCGAGTCTGCTGTTCACGGCCAAGAATGCCGAGTTGTGGTCTCTGGTGGCGACCTGCTTATCATTCCCGCATAGCTGGGTCAAGCTGAGTGGAGCGAAACTGGTGGGTCTTTACTTTGCCAGTTTTGCCCGCTCCAACGAAGAAGGTGATCTAAGCACGTTGCCGCTGGTGGGCACTGACGGACTTCAGATGGGGTCGGAGGAGATGCTGATGTGGATGCGTCGACACGTTAAGATTCTCGAGGGTGGATCTGCCAGTCAGGAGCTCGCAACGCAAGTGCTGCGGAATCTCGTCTTCCTCGGACGGTGTGTCGGGGCCAACGGGCTGCAACACCAGCGTACATCGACCGCCGAGCAAGCACTGGTCTCTCTTGACGGAGATGATGCGGACGAGGAGGAACCCGAGATCGACGCGCAACCTCAAAACCGGCAATCAGCTCTCCAATATCTCTTCAGCCGGCTCTCTGCTATCCTTCGCCGCGAGATTGGCACATCGAAGATGGCCGCTTTGACATCGAAGACGGCTTCTCTCCAACTGATGGCTGCACTCAGCACCCATCTCAGTCCAGAGGCTCTCCGATCATCCCTGCCTACGATCATCCTCGCCCTTCATCACCTCACCGACGAGTCGATTCCCGAACCGCGTTCCTCGGATCCCGATTTCACCACTGGATACCGAGCGCTCCGGTCGACCAGTCACGAGATTCTGGATCTCTTACAGAAGTCTCTTGGCGTCAGCGAGCTGGTGGCACAGCATCAGACCGTGCAGGGGATGGTCAAGGAGCGGAGAGACGAACGGAGACGCAAACGGAGGATCGACGCCGTTGTGGATCCAGACCGGGTGCAGCGACAGAAGCGGAAGAAAGACGAGATCAAGAAAGTGAAGCGCAAGGAGAAGGCAATGGAACAGCGGGGAAAGCGAAGAGGATGGTGAGAGTTGAGGAATGGAGTCCCAGGACTTCCCGGCCCCAGAAAGCGCTCATCAGTAACTCTCCTGTTGCAGAACATCTAAATCAAGATATGAAGGTGCTAATGGTCCTACATAATCCATGATTGTCTGAATTAACATAAGAATATGGTAGCATGACATGTATGTAAGGGGTATCGCCGCATCGACAGAAAATACCAACAACGTAGCAACTTGAAATCTGTAGATGAAGCGTCATGATTGACCACCTCGAGCTTTCTCCACCTCCGCTTTCGACAGCCCCTTCGGCCACCCCGATGGTGTAGGGGTCATCGGTGTCTGTCCTTCGAGCTGCGTCGGCACTCGGGCTTTAACACTGCCGTCTTCCAGAAACTCCAGATCCGCTTCCGAGCTCGCCGTTGCCTTTGTGATCTCTTCGCCTTTTTCCTTGAGAATCTCCTCCAGCGATCTCTCCCGTTCGCTAAATATCTACATGTAATGCAATGATCAGGATATGCAATGCAATGTATATACCACAAGATCTGCAATAAAATAAAATAAACCCACCATGAGATGATCGCTGATGACATGCCGATTCTTACACCCTGGGCATGCGATCAACACGGTGCCTTTATGATATGCTTGTCCCGACATCTCATGGCTCGAACGGGTGAAGCAGCGTCTGCAGGTAAACGTAATGAGGTAGGTGTGGTCCGTGGGTGACTTGGGCGAAGTGACCGGTGAGGGCTCAGAGTTCGGGATTTCCTCGGACAAACTTCGACTCGAAGAGTGGAGCCAGTGAGCTCTTGATGATATGTCGGTGATAGTCGAAGAGGGCCAGCAAGGGCGTCTTCCGGCATGCGCTTGCTGGGCAATTGGGATCGTCCATGGTCTCGCTACTAGACATGGATGTGGTCGGTTGAATGGTAGATGGCGGCCTGCAGCCTTTGGAGCACAGATGCGCTTCATTCTCGATAGATGACCTCAGGATTCGCAACAGTCGTGGTTGATACCGACTTCCTCTTTTTGCGTGTCTACGTGTTTTCGTCGACATCCGTTGCCGCCACGAACGTGAAGGAAGGTTTCGGCCTTTGCCGCCGTTTGCGGCGAATACTTCCATGTGGCGCGCGGGAAACGGCAGCTGAGTCAGCAATCGATAACGATTTCCTCGGGAACAGCTTCTTCCCGAAAGCTCCAACGGCCCCACACCAAGCTCCGGTTCTACATAACTCGACCATTTGGGCAGACTTTCTATTTTACAACGCTGGCCATAGCTTTCAGTAGTGGTACGGATCTAGGGACATCACAGCATTGTGACCAGCATGCTTACGGGGCGAGGTCGGGGGAAGATTCGTCCCCCAAGACGAGTGAGTACAAGCGCATTCTCATGTTCGAAGCTGTGCGGATCGGGTGATGCCATGGATGACCGAAGCTCCACGGGGAGCCCCAAGCGATAAAACACGTTTGGGCGCGTCGGTCCACGTTATGAGATATCTCTGTTTGGCTTCTTCTCTTCATCCTCACCCTCTCCGAATATCCCTACATCTGCCTCTGCAGGAAAGACGTTCGCGTGCACAAGATGGACCGGACCACGTCTGCATTCGCTTTACTGACTATTCCCTCTCGCAAGACGCTCAATAATCCAGGCGAAGAAGTCGACGTCGAAGAGTTGTGGGGCGTGTTGGGCTCGGCCCTTCGCGAGATCCACAGCAAGAATGCCTCCCAGCTGTCGTTCGAAGAGCTCTATCGGGCGGCCTACAAGCTCGTGCTCACGAAGAAAGGCAAGCTTCTCTACGAGCGCGTCAAGGCGCTGGAGGAGTCATGGTTGAGCGAGGAGGTGCAAGCCAAGATCAAAGATCTGCTGGCGGGCAGTCCTCTCGCAGGCGCGGGTGGAACGGTGGGAACCAGCGGAACCGAAAAAAGAATGGCGGGTGAGAAGTTCTTGAAGGGCATTCGACAGGCGTGGGAGGATCACAATGTCTGCATCAACATGATTACGGACGTATTGATGTACATGGTGAGTGCATGGGGTTCTTTTGCCGTGTCGTGGCATGCACTCTGTTAGCCCGTATCCGCCTGGGTCGCAAGCACTGTGCTTGACGGTGAACTCAAGTCGAAGGACGCATTCAGGCTGTGCTGCTCAGCTCGCGAGATGAACTGCTGACTCTTCCCCCCTACAGGATCGCGTGTATTGCACCGACAGCCGGTTGCCGTCCATCTTCACCGCCTCGATGGGCTTGTTTCGAAACTTTGTGCTGCGAGCTCCGCTTGACCCCAAGAATCCTGGTAGCGTTAAGGTGGGATCGCTGCTCAACTCGATCATCCTCGATCAGATCCAGAGGGAGCGCGAAGGGGACATCATCGATCGCCACCTGATCCGGTCGTGCATCTACATGCTGGAAGGGTTATATGAGACCGACGTGGAGGACGAGAATGAGAAGCTGTATCTCACGTCGTTCGAGCCCGCATTTCTCGAGGCCAGTCGGAATTTCTACCGTGCAGAGGCGCAGCGACTGGTGCGGGAGTCAGACGCGCCACGCTTTCTCCTGCACATCAAGGAACGATTCTTCGAGGAGGCCAACCGATGTCGATCGACGATATCGATACTGACGGCGCCAAAGATCGAAGATGTGATTGAGAATGAGGTGTTACGGGGGTACATCCAGGATGTGGTGGACATGGAGGGCAGCGGGGCACGACACATGTTCGACAACGACCGGTACCATGAGCTACAGCTGTTGTACGAACTGGTAGGCCGAGTGGATAACAAAAAGGAGGCCTTGTCCTACGCGCTGTACCGCCGAATCGTGGAGCTCGGAACGGGCATCAACGACGCCTCCAAGGCGGCAACCTCGGCCGGTGGTGGGGAGAGGGCTGATGTAGATGCGACTCCCAAGACGCCAGGGCAATCAGCACCGGCGCAGTCGGCGAGCAGCATCCAGACCACGGCGGCATTGAAGTGGGTGGACGAGATCCTCCAGCTCAAAGACAAGTACGAGCAGATCTGGAAGCAGGCGTTTGGTCGGGATCACGAGCTCCAGGCGGCCATGACGCGGGCTTTGTCGACTGTGATCAACGACTTCCCCCGCAGTCCCGAGTTCATGTCGCTGTTCATCGACGACAACCTGCGTCGAGGACTGAAAGGGAAAACGGAGACCGAAGCCGACGTGGTGTTGGACAAGGCAGTCACACTACTACGATATGTGCGGGATAAGGACATGTTCGAGCGGTACTACAAGAAGCATCTCTCGAAGCGATTGCTTGGGGGACGGTCCGTGAGCAGCGACGTCGAGCGACAGATGATATCGAAGATGAAGCTCGAGATCGGGAACCACTTCACGCAGAAGCTCGAGGGGATGTTCAAGGACATGACCGTGTCGGAGGAATTGACGACCGACTTTCGAGCGCATCGAGCGAGAGTGGCAACAGATGACGACCAACGAGTGGATCTGGGGATTAATGTATTGACGAGCACGTTCTGGCCGATGGAAGTATTGGGTGGAGGGGGATCGAGCAGCACCAGCAACACTCACTACGAAGAACGAGAGAGAAGAGAAAGCGAGGCCGCCGGCACATGCAACTTCCCCCCCGAAATCGAGCGCGTCAAGCGCAGTTTCGAGCAATTCTACCTCGGGAAACACAACGGTCGACGGTTGACGTGGCAAGCGAACGCCGGGTCCGCCGACATCAAAGCCATCTTCCCTTCCGTGGCAGATAGCAAAGACCCAGCGCTGGGTAAGGAACGACGACACGAACTCAACGTGTCCACGTACGCCATGGTCATCTTGTTACTATTCAACGATCTCCCGAGTGGCACCAGGCTCAGTTTCCAAGAACTTCAAGCCAAGACGATGATCCCGTCCGGGGACCTCGTTCGCAATCTGCAGTCCTTGGCCGTAGCGCCAAAGACGAGAGTCCTGATTAAAGAACCGATGAGCAAAGACGTCAAACCCACGGATCAATTCTGCGTGAATGAGAGCTTCAACAGTAAATTCCTCAAGATCAAAGTCGGGGTGGTCGCGGGAGCGAATCGAATCGAGGGGGATAAAGAGAGGAAAGATACGGAGAAGAAGAACGATGAGATGAGAGGAGGGATTATTGAAGCGGCGGTGGTGAGGATCATGAAGTACGTATTTCATCCGTGTCCTCTTTTTAAACAGTCGTCATGGGAAGGAAGTAGAAATCACTGGTGGAAAGAAAGTGATCACTAATGATTGTTTGGATCGAATAGAGGCCGCCAACAACTCTCCCACCAAAGTCTCTGTACGGAAGTCATTTCCCAATTATCGCATCGTTTCATGCCCGATTTAGCCATGCTCAAGAAACGCATCGAGAGCTTGATTGACAGAGAGTATATCGAACGAATCGAGGGCGGAGAGAGGGCGACGTATCGGTATGTTGCGTGATACTGGTAGCATATCATTTCTCTTTTGTGGGATGGAGTAAGTTGCTGCTGGCTGGGTGGGGAGTGAGGAGTGGGCAGGGACGACAATGAAAGAATGTCGGGGCGTTACGTCTTTTTTACGCACTTTCGATTACCAATCCTTTGCCGATGAACGAGGCGTTAGAGCGAGTAGGTAGCTAAGAGGAGGCGTCGGGAAGTTCAATGATGCACTCGAAATTTCGCACGGAATGCGGTCGCGGTCTTAGAGCTGGACTAAGTAGGGTTGAGGCTAAGACTGGATGGATGTAGCTGGACGTGCAATACGTAGAGTAGAGTAGAATACCTATTCTATTCTATTCGTTATTCGAAAACAGGGGCGATGATACGGCTTGTGATGCTATGAGATGATCTCGCCTTCTTTTGCTATATGCGCTGCTACGGGTTGGACGCTGGAAGTTGACCTTCTACGGTACTTTATCCAGCTTCCTATCGTCATCCTCTTATTGCCTTCCTCCCTACCTCGAGCCTTGTTCGTGAACATTACGTGATGTCCGGTATTTCCGGCACCTGTCTCGGAGCCGGCATCGTCATCTACGCCAATTCTGATCATGTCAATCGACAAGCCTCCAGATTTTCTTTATGTGATGTCATTGAAACAATTCAAACGGCTTAGAGCCAATCAGAACGTAATAGTTTTCCGCGATGATGTGGAGCGTTTGATTTAGCAAGGGCTAGAGGAGTTTGTTAAAAACAGTACCTATACCTTATCCCTCATCTTTCCATCATTCCTCGTCTCCCTTCCTCTCTTTTTGAGCCTTGCTCATGAACATTACATGACGTTTGGTATTTCTAACGTCCGTTTTTAAGCCGGCTGGCATCATCATCTACGCCAATTGCCACGGTGTCAATTGACAAGCCTCCACGCGTTATATGATGCTGGCTTACATTCTAATTTGCTTACAATAGCCGGATGGTAATCGTTCCCAGCGCCCTACGGAGGCTTTGACAATAGCTGAAGATGGTTTAAAAACACATGCAGAGCATCCATTTCAAACGCAACAGAGGCTTTAATAAAAGTAGGGGGACGATATCCGTATGTTGATTGGGACTTCGACTCCGACTACAAACAAGGTCGGAGAAGCAGGCAAGCACTATGCAAGCATGTCACAAACTTCAAGAGAAGCGTTTAATGGTCCTGATATCATTACCTGCACATATCAATGAATCTTGGCTAAGTGGCCGTCCACCGAGTCTTAGAGCTAAGACAGCCCCGTGATACAACCATGCCATGTCCTGCTTGGCTTTCTGCTTTTCTCAGTTTCACGTACGGACGGTAGAGTTTAAAATGCTATCTAGGATCTGGTATCAAGAGATATCGAAACTGTTGCTAGGAACTGAAGAAATGACTCGGATGACTGGATTACTAGGAGGACTCAGGTTCCTGGACTTTGACATATAGCTATTGTAGGAAACCGCTCAGAACGACCATATAGCCTAGAGGGTTTTACTTAGCTTATCCAGATCGAGGTGTCTAAACTCGTACTCTTCACAGAATTGACAGGCAATAAACACCCATCGCATCGTATCGTGACATCATACCAACAGGATGGTAAAAAGATGGGTTGGTTAGGGGTATTGAATAAAATGATTAGAGAACTAAACTAACGATAGATATTTTGAGTGATTATGATTCATTCATTCCTCCAGATCCTTACCGTACCATCGACCCCACAACTTGCCATAATAGTCGGGTCGAGAGGGTGTGTATCTACCCCGAGAACCACCCCCTCGTGACCACTCTTTCGTTCATTTTCTCCCTCTTTTTCTTCTCGCTTGCTCTGGCTCTGGCTCTCTTTCATGCTGGCTTGATTGGCGAGTTGGGCGATGCTGCTACCCTTCTTAGTCCCGCCGCCGCTGCCGCCACCAGTTGAGGAAGGGGCCGTGGAGGAGGAAGACAAGGAGGAGGAGAGCGGGGGGATGCGTTGAAGAATCTCTTTCGATTGGACATCCCACACCAACACCGCGCCGTCTTCGGATCCGGAGATTATTACTGCTCTTGGTGGGAGATCATTCTCGTCGTCTTCTTCGTCTTCTTCGTCCTCTTCTTTTTCTTCATGTTCAGCCCCTTCTCTCACGTTTTCATGCTCATCACCACTTTCACCATCTTCTTCTTCTTCGTTCTTGACTTCATCCTCGTCCCCTTTAGTATCGCCAACTCCACGCTGATCCCCTCGCGACTCATCTTTCCGACGATGACGAGAAGAGTGAAGACGAGGACGAGAGTACGAAGAAGGGGGATACACCACCCCAAAACACCCCCCTATACTAAACTTCTCGTTCCGATGGCCTTGATACGTCTTCAGACATCGTCCCTCGACATAGTCCCATAACCGAATACATGAGTCTAAAGTCCACGCCAGGACGTATTTTCCGTTGGGAGAGAATCGGACGGAGACTACCCCTGCGTTGTCTTCGTGGACGAGCGTGCGGAGACATTGTCCTGTTGCGGTATCCCAGATGCGACTGTATAATATAATCATCAGTATTTGTATCGCAGCGGAAAAACGAGTTTGTGATTTGTGTGATATAGGGTGGATTCAGGCGAAATCAAATGCGCAGAATTTGGAGAATATATGATGAATACATACATCAACCCATCCCCCGCACAACTCACGATCAACGTCCCATCATGCACGAAATCGACTCCACCTACGGGATCCGAATGAGCGGGTAAACTCCGCATCATCCTCGCCGAGCGCACATCCCACAACATGACCGCTTCATCGTACGAGCCACTGACGAGCATATTTCCCTTGGGCGAGAAGGCGATGGAATAGATGTAGTTGTGGTGACCTAGGAACGGAAGAGGGTATGCTTTTCCCTATGATATATAATCATCTCAGCGCTTGAATTTCCGCCCCTGTGGATGCGAGTGTGGCATTATAGTAGACAGGGTTGAGTTCTGCTCACGGTAATAACGTCCCATAAACGAATCGCTTTGTCGTCTGATCCGGATGCAATCGTTTTCGAATCGGGACTCCACGCTATGGTAGAAATTCCCGCGAGATGGCCTTGCAGTGTTTGGGAGTGTTTTCCTGAGGAGCTCTCCCAGATTTTGATGGTCGCGTCGGCGGCTACGGGTACGAAGTACATTGACAGTTTAGCTGATGTATTGTACCATTGCTCTGCGTACGGAAGGGATGAATGGCGAAAGATTGGAACAATAATGATGATGGTGAGAGATGAGGAATGCTCGAGACGAACTACTGACAGCAGCTAGCGAGCCATTTCCCGTTCGGAGAGAATTTGACGCTTGATACCCCCCTTTTGTGGCCACGCAGGATGAGATGAGGACGATATCGTACTCGTGGGAGAGCTGGTGCTATGGAATTGCTTGCTGTAGCTGGAAGAGGTATGTCGTGGGTCGGAGGCTGCTGTTGGTGGTCTGGTTGAGTGAAGTCATCGTGGTCATGGAGGTGGTGACCTCTGCTCTCGGGATCGTCACCGTCATTGTCGAGGTGCATCTGAGCTTCTTCGAAACATTCGTCGTCATGACTCCCGTTGCGTTTAATGGGCGACTGGCTTTCACGGGTATGCGACCTGCTTCGTGCTCCTCCTGGTGACGCTCCACCAGCGTGCTCTTCGGCAGAGACATATGGCGAGGAAACTTCTTCTGTTCGTAGACGCTTGGTCGGTCGATGATCATCGTCATCGTCGGCAGCAATCGCCAGCATTGGCGAGTCGATAGCTTCCACTTTGACTTCGTCCATGTCTGTATCCATCTCGATGTTTATATTTCAAGTTTCGGGACGCGTTGACGATGGGTCGTCTAGTCTTGCATCAGCCTTGTAGGGCTGAGCCGAGGAGCAATTCCAGCCGGGTGACGTCTTTCCTCTCAAGCGACATAAACCGGGGTCCGTTCGTCGAGAATATAATCCCCCCAGCGCATCGCATCGCATGACACCGCAGTCGTAGCAACCGCAATGGCAACCTCCATCGAAGTCCTCACACTCAACTGCTGGGGTCTCAAATACATCTCCGCACACCGTCACGCTCGTTTATCCGAGATCGGACACCAACTCGCGACCCGTTCCCCAGCACCGGACGTCGTCGGGTTACAAGAATGCTGGACGCAAGCCGATTACCTGGCCATCCGGGATCACACCCGACACATCTTACCTTATGGCAAATTCTACTACGGAGGCATCTTTGGCGCCGGACTGGTGATTCTTTCGCGATGGCCCATTATAGAGAGCAACATGGTTGCATATCCCCTGAATGGACGTCCCACGGCATTTTTTCGTGGCGATTGGTTCGTCGGGAAGGGTGTTGCGTGTGCGAAGATCAAATATGGACAATGGGATCATGATGTGATGGAAGTATTTTGCACGCATGTTTGTCACCCACGTTCTTCAATAGTCCTCTCATCTTATTTTTTCCCCTGCCATTCTCGAAATGCTGGTAAAGAGGATGCATTATTTATTTATATGTGTATGTATAGTTACATGCCCCCTACGAACAAGAGCCTCGCGATTCTTATCTCTGTCACCGCACCGCGCAGGCGTGGGAAATTGCGAAACTCATGCGCAACGCCATCGAACGCGGTCATCTCACTATCGCTTTGGGCGATTTCAATATGAGACCCCTTTCCCTCGCGCATCAGATCATCACGACCCATGCGCCCGTGCATGACGCCTGGTTGACTCGACATCCGGAACTCATTGAACATCAGAAGATGAATTGGCCGGAGCCGCATACCCTATTTTATAATGTTACGGTGGCTGGCACGACTTGCGATAGCGCGGTGAATACATGGCGCTGGCCGAAGCGGGAACAGAGAGCTTTGATGAAGAAGGTGAAGAAGGCCGGCGGTGGCGGTGATGAGGGAGAGAGCTGGCCCGAGGGGGTGATGGAACGCGGTGCGGCGATGCACGATCCGTATGCGAAGAGGTTAGATTACATATTCATTGGGGCGCCTTCGATGTCACGGCCAAGAATACAGACGTCAGTGGCAACGTCGGAGGAAAGAGGAACTAGAGCAACAGCAATGCATGGAACTAGCCAGGACGCGGAACAGGATAGTGCACCTAACGAAGGAGAACTGAATGCAAGAAGAAGAGGACAAGCAGCGAACCAAGAACAACCAACGACACCGGTAAAGGAAGGAACAACAGAATGGCGTCTGTCAGATATCAAAATCGGCTTCATCCAACGCCATCCCACCCTGTTATGTTCTCTCAGCGATCACTTCTCCATCGAAGCCAGCCTGTGCATTTCCTCCAACACGGACTTTCCACCCATCACCTCCCCTCCACCTACCTCCGGTGCGGGCGGAGTTGAAACAGGGCTGGTCGAAGGTCCCAGCAGTCCTCCCGCCCCACGAAGGGGCGATGATCCCGTCCCTGGTGGGGATATTTCTCATTCCCAACCTCCTTCTCCACGAAAACAACACTACCTCCATCCGCAAATCTACGATGAAATATTGCATCTAACGCACACATACGTCCTCCGCGAACGACGCCAACGGAGATACCGCCTCGCTCATTTCGGCGCACAGCTGTGTATAACAATAACATGCTGGGTCGGGATATGGTTCTCCTCCGGCTCAAACTCTTTGACTTCAAGGCAGAGGGGGGCTATAGGGTTCATGTTGATGCTATTCAGTTCGTTGGGTCTCGTGGCAGGAGTGATCGATGGATTAATCGGTGGGTTGTTTGTGAGTGGGGAGTTGAGAGCTTTGAAGGAATTCGAGTGGGAGATTCGAAATGCGAAGGAGCGCGCTTTGGAGTATTTTGGTGGGGCAGGGGAGGGTAG
>QQTW01001507.1_pt1 | contig 16329 bp, 13 predicted proteins | sample 1904831 | NCBI WGS metagenome assembly QQTW01 (sample SAMN09435610, study PRJNA476489) | Subsurface metagenome, whole genome shotgun sequencing project. | reverse complement strand
TCGACTTGTACAACAGTAAAGGGCCGAACGACCTCGTCGCAAGAAGATCACATCCTAGCCAATTGGCTATCAAGCATTTTCCAGAAAGAGTCGTAAGGGACGGACGGTTGATGCACTAAAAATGAATCCGAAAAGATCGGCAGAAAGCGAATGAGCTTTGTCGAAGTGCACAATGTGACGACTGAGGACTCAATAGTAATAAGATAGTTACCTGTTTCATTGTCGTGCTTCACGCTGTCGTGATCATCCTACCAAGAACTTAAGTTGGTCAGCATGCTGGCAGCGGTTGGGTATAAGATTCCAATATCGGAATCGAACATCACATAGATGAACACTTTCGACAGAGTCCATGGGTGGCCCGGTCATGACGCTCGTCAAACCCGAGAGCCTTCCGTTACGCCATTTTCATGCAACCCGATCCAAGACGTCGCCACACAGAGCTCTGCCATCACTCCCCCGTCTTGGCTTTCTTCTTCGGCCGCTCCACCATCTCCTCCGGCGCATCCGACCCTCCGTCCCCATCCGCGTCGGCGTCGGCCATCTCCTCATCACTCCCCGCCCCGCTGCTCTCGTGAGCGGAGTCATACTCTTCAGCGACGTCCGACTCCGAATCCTCCTGGAAGTCCTCGTCGACGCTCTCGTCGTCCTCGTCCGCGCTGCCTCGGTTGGCCTGCACGACCTCCTCGTCGCTGGACGCGAGGTCTTCGTTCTTGAGCGCCGCTGCAAGCAAGGCTCCGGACTAGAGCTGTTAGATAAAGGGTGAAAGTAGAGGGGATACGTACTTCGTCTGCCATTTCGTTCTTCGTCTTGATGTTTCTGCTGCGGAAGAAGTCTTCCAGGGGCTGTTGCTCCTCTCTGCACGTACACAGGTCAGTAGCCGCAATGCAACGACAGACGGAAGGCTTACCGGTTGATGTTGCTGAATTGATGTTCGCCTGCACCTGCTTTAAGTGTGACGGAGATGTCAAACGTTCGGCTTGCCGACACAGCCCCGCCAACTCGGGACATCGTGATGACTTGTATGTTGTCGTACGAGATGTAGGTTGCCGGTTTCGGAACAAACATGAAGCTCTTGTCGAGGCAGAAGAGATGGCCCTCGTTGGCCTTGATCGAGCACTTGACGCCGGCCTGCTGGTGGTGGCTCATGAACTCCTTCGACGGCAGTGTGATTTTCTTGCCGGTCAGCGTTCGGAAGAGCGAGGAGATGACGTTGTAGATGGGAGCCTCGTAGCGCGACTGCAGCTTGCCCTTGTACTTTTGCTCGCGGTCCTCGTCCGTCATGTTGAGATCGATGGCGACCTCCTCTTCTCTCTTGAACTGCATCACCAGGAACGGATACCTCGTTTGGCCCTGGCGGAGAGGGGGATCCAGGCCGATCGTGATGAGATAGTGCAGGTCGTCGGGTTTTGGGAGGAGCAGGAACTTCTTGACGGATTCGTACTGGATCTTGTAGTCGTACGTCTTTCCCCGCAGCCGCAGGTTCTTCTCGTACAGGTCCACATCGAACCGGCCCCTGAGCTCCCGTCAGCCACAATGCATATCACAAGCCAACAGCGTACAGACCTAGGTGTGAGATGCAGAATGTCGGGAAACGTAGCATAGCTGTCGCCGGCAACCTCGCCAATCTCAGCCTTCTCCATCAGCGTGTCGTAGAAGAGATTTGCCGCATTCTGCTGCTCTTCGGCGTCCTCCTCGCCCGACACGTCCTCGCCATCCTCCTTCTTCTCCCTCTTCGCCGCAGTGCCGGGAATGTAGAAGCGCATCTCGACGAGCTGATCGCGCGCGCCTCCGGCCTTCTTCCCCCTCGCTCTGGCGCCTCCGAGATGGCCGTTGGTGCCCGTGTCCTCTCCGTCCGCCGGCAACGAGAACTCTATGGCCACCTCGTTCTTTCCGGCCAGGTTCGTGTTCGATATCTCCGAGTAGGGGACCTCGAAAGCGGGGCGACTCTGGACGTTGAACGCCACCTCGGCCTTGCCAAACTCGGCCTTGCCCCAATTCCACCCGCGGAGAGCATGTTCCTTGTTCTCGAGATTGACGCTGTACCACAACTTGAACGCCTTGCTGAGACGATCAAAGTCCTGGAGTCCGTCAGAGACGCCCCAGACCAGATCGCAGTCCTACCTCTTGCTGGAACCCGTCAAGCTGTATGACGGCGCCGCTGCGTGAAAGGACCTTCAGCTCATATCCGCGAGCAGCCCGGCTCCACTGCGCCTGTCCGATATTGCTGGCATCGAGGGTGAACGTGTCGCCGCCGCCTGAAGGTTTCCATCCCAGCCCGGAGTCGGCGAAGCGGCATTTTCCCGGTTGCTGTGAGAGATCCAAGTAGATGCTGTCGAAGCTCTCCCTGTAGGTTGGTGAGTGCAGGAACACAGGTTTCTCACCGACGGACATACATTGAGTAGGTTGATGTGACAGACCCCCCTAGATATCAGATGTAGAGAGATATCCAGGTGTTAAAGAGTAATCAACGTGGAAGTTGAGTGGGCGCTGAAAAATGCCAGGCGCGTCCGTCATGAGGTTTCAACGCGCCAAGCGATGGCCGCGTGTGGCTGAAATATGCGCCTCCAAAGGTCGGATCATTGCCAAGGCCGAGGTTTTCCCGGGCCTTTATAGGGCTGGGGCCAGGGCTGGCCTCAGGGATTTTAGATACTACATAGTACTTTTGCTGAACCTTTGTTAGCTGATACAGCGTGGAAGATCTTCTTCAGGGGAAAGGAGTTGAAGGCTCAATTTCCTACACAACGCTCCACTGGGTCGCGCGATATGCATTGAATCCTTAGCGGTGTACCTCAATATCAAACCATCTTCCTCTCAAACTTCCGGATCCGATGTCTCTCCCAGAGAGAGGCTACGGACGGAGCTTTGAGCCATCAAGCCCACGTCTCAGACTCCCCCATCCGCTCTTGTCGAGACTGCCACGGCACCACAACACTTGACTCCGCGTCTTCTACGCCGCATTTTGCCAGACCGCGGCGGGCGGCGGCAAGGAAGGCCGAGGCGTCCACAGCCAATATCCTTGTGTGTCGTGTGTGTTCACTCCTCCCTTTCCAACGCTCCTCGTCTGACTCTATCAGCGAGATTTCCCAAAGCTTAGTGAACAGTCTTCCCGCGACCAGGATACAGAATCTGTAGAGGCTGGACCTCAACATTCATCCAGAACGAAGCGGCCGGCCCTACCTAGGTAGGCATTAAACTTCCACGCATTTGCAGCGTTCGAACCTGGGACGGCGGGCAATCAATACAGTCCGAACTAAACGCCTACAGGGATAACGTACAGTTATACCTCAAAAGTCTTCCAGGCCTTCTCACGCCAATCCTTCTTCTCCTCTCGTTAATCAGGGAGTGTCTGAATACCAGTTGACCGCTGACCACGTTGAATATGAGTGTAACCACACATCCCCTCATTCAGGGAACGAGACTGATAAGAATTGAAAGACTTCCGATGTAAAGTATAGTACCAGTCGATTCCAGATTCCGTTGGCGGGTCTTGTTGAATCTCTACTGCAAGATGTTACTCGTTCGGGCAGACTCGAGGCTTATACCTTGCCAATTCCGTTCTGTCCTTGCTCTGCCCCTTGCGTCGTCGTCATTCGCAAGGACAGGTTCTATCTATGCTTAGTATATTGATGTCAATGACTTCAGCCTACCCGGCTTACGACCGGGACCATATTCTTCACCCGGATCTCAATAAGTGTGACTCTTCATATACAGCTTATCTTCAGGCGGCCTCCGCCCCCGTCTAGCTCGCACCGCAGCTTCTTTTAATGCCACCTACACCCTCTACCTTACACACAACTTTCATGAACCTTGAATCTGGTCACGTCTTCGGCCAAATACTGAGGGAAATTAAATCTCTCGTCATCTCTCGCTCTCGTCTCTCGCTCTCTCTCTCGTGTCTCTCTCCTCTTGAGCCTATGGAGGCCCAGCGGGCCCAGCAAGCCGCCGGTGGCGACGATGGCCACCGCAAGCCACGACGACGTGGTAACGGGGCGGTGCGGAAAGCAGCCCTCAGGGGCAGATGCATCACCTGCAACGGGTTCGGCCACCACTGGAAGCAGTGCCGCAACCAGTGCGCCCACTGTCAGACAAGGGACCATCCGGAGCGGGCTTGCCCACAGAAGGGGAACAATTACTACCAGCGGAACGGCTATGACCGTCTGCCGGCGGCTCCGCCAATGGCGCTAGCCGGAGGACAGCCCATGCTGGCACCTGCAGCGCCCCAAGCCGCTCCGGCCCATCAGGCACCTGCGGCCCCCTTTGCACCTCCGCCGGTCCGACCACCTCCGGCCCCTCCAGCCCCTCCGCCTGAAGACCCCCTGCCGTACGAAACTACGGAAGCGTACGTCGCCCGCGTCCAGTACCAGACGTGGGAGCGGGCCTACGCCGACGGCTATCGCGCAGGCTACGAAACCGGCAGCCGAGGGGTCCGCGCAATGATCGTGCAAAATCTGGCAACGGCTGACAGTAAGTTTATATACACCATCCAGCGATCCGACGATGCGCTGACATCAGTCTACAGTTCAAGCGAGGTACTTTCCGCAAGAGCTTCCTGTGCAAGCAGCCGGCCCTCTCGCCCCAGGTAGGCATCTCCACCACCTCATATACGAGCCGCTACTGACAAGGTGGAGCAGACCGCGCATGCCGGCCGCCCCAGGACGAGGACGAGCAGAGGGAATAGGAGTGTTGCGTTGGTCTCTACCTCACGGCGAGTGTCTCGGTCTCTGCCTTGCGGCGAGAAAATCTGTGCTGTCTCGGTCTCTGCCTTACGGCGAGGAAAAAAACGGTCTCTGCCTTACGGGCGAGATAGCAAGAGGACAAGGGAGGTTCGTGGCTTTGTCTGTTTGATATGTTGTTATCACAGTATGATTGTTTCCGTCTTTGACAGCTATGACCGACAGTATCAAGAACACAAGCCTAGCCACTTCTTGACCCAGGGAATGCCATTGTCGTGGAAACAGGATACCTTTACATATAACCTTTGGCTCTCGCTCTTCAAGTACCGGACGGTCCTCTGACCAAGGAAACCGTCGCGCTCTTGCGCGATGGCATCCCTCTCCATATCCTCATAACCGTCGTGATCTATACCCCTCTTTCTGTCAATTGCTCTCCAGAGATGCGGCTGCACCCTTGCTATGACAGTTCATATGCCAGCTGCCATCCGGTGGAAAGATGCAGGACATACAACATCACGAAACCGAACTATGATTATCAAACTTCCTACACCGCTTCGGACTTTCGTCCATGCCTGCTATATGTTGTAGGAATTGATACCCATATATTCTGAAGACATGGATAAACCCCTCCGGCTTATCACGCCTCACAACGAGGGAAAGCATGCGCTGCTCCTGCTGCTGGCTGACCAGCCCTGGCTAGTATGCTAGCATCTGCGCATAGTCGTTTCCGCAGGCCGGGGGGTATCTCCCTTTTATTTGATGTTCGAGGTCGCGCCAGGGGGGCGGATCGAGGCCGTAGGTGAACTGGTGCGGAGGTGGTGGCTCGATAGAGAGAGGGTGGGAATTGGTGACAGGCTCAGCGACCGCGCTTCGCTGCTTGTACGCTCGTACCGCGTCTCCTCGAGGAATTCCTGGAGTGCTTCTTGCTCGAGCTGCTTGACAGACTTTGAAGTTGGCTTTGTAGTTGTGGTGCATCTGTTGGAGCTTCGTTGGGCGATGGTCTTCATATTCCTGGAGCTGTTGGCGTATCTTTTGCTGCCGTTGATGGTCTTTTACGCCACGCTTGCTCTGCGCTATCGTGGCCCCTTCGCTAGGTTGTGGTGGTTGGGGTGCTGGTGCTGGTGGCGATGGTGATGGCGGAAAGGGGGTTGAGAGGGTTCCCCATCCCATCCTCACCACCACCTCGATCGGATGCTGACGATGGTGATGATATATTGAAGCTTTGTAGCTGCTTCTGCCTGCGTGGCGACTACGTGAAAGAGCCATTGTGGATGTGATTAGTTTCCGGTTGCTTTTCAATATCCCTCGGATCAGAAGGATCACGTTTGACGAAAGATGATTGCAAACGCTTTCACAGACGCCCAGCCCGACAACGGAAACTGCATGCTCACTTGTGGCAAATGTGAATGGAAGGGAAATGTGAGCTTATGCTGTTGCTTGCAACAAATGAAAAGGAATCAAAGCTTGAATGCAGAGGTAATCTTACGTGAAGGGCTGCTTGCAACCAATGTGTTGGAAAGGAGATCTGAGCTTGTGCAGAGGTGATGTTACTTAGGAGGTTGCTCGTAGTATATATGGATAGAGCTTGAATGCAGGGTGATCACCACTCTCTGTGCTGATCCCAGCACATGCCAGGCAACTTAGAGACTTCAGAACGAAGGATGAAGAGGACTATGATACATGAGACTTTTCAGACCTATCTCATATCGTTGACTTTGGTAATGCTGACAACCCCAGCACGGGTTCATTCATAATGAGAACTGCCAAGTGGGTTTGCCATATTCGATACAACGCACCTTCGTGAAGGCTCGCCGGACGAGCTTGTAAAGAACGTGTTGGAAAAATTTATCACGGTTCTCCTCCATACCCAGCCCCGATCACTCGAAGCTCCTATCTAGATATTTGATCAGGTATGAGAAGCATTTTCGTCATCCGTCCCATCTTCGGTTGACCACGGAGTAACGCTCGACTTCCCATATATATGCATCCGCTGTCCCTGCTTCAACCGTCGAGGGGGCCCTCGTTCAAGGTTCTCCCATACCGGTCGTCGCCTTGCAGAGCTGGTTCGAGTTGACTTATCGACACGACTGGATGGATCGTCATTGTTGGTGAGAGGACGAGTTCGTACGCAAGACGGCCGACCTTTCCCTTGGCTAGGAACGACCCCCATCCCTGATTGCTCAGCTTCAGATTTTTCTCTCCGGGATGACGTATCCGTTATGCAGCCTCAAGAATGCCCTGTCGCCTGATTTTGGCTCGACTGCGGTGTGCTCACTGTCGTATATGTCTTTGGCAGTCGTCTTGGTAAAGGTATTGGCTTCGTCGGCGCCCTGACGATATTCGTCACTAGCTAGCTCGTATGGTTCCGCCGGTGACTGTCGCAAGCAGTGAAGGGGAGCAGACACTCGAAATGGTTTCATGCGGCGCCAACCCGGTGCATGCGTTCTCGCGTTATTCAGGCAGGAGCTCGGTCTTCCTTTCCTCAACCCTCATCTTGACTTTTCATGATAAGCAAACACTAGCCTCGAACCTTTGAAGGACAGGGTGTTACTCGCTGTCCGAGTCTAGAGTCATCGCCTCAGCGGAAGTCTCTGAGGCCGACTCAGAGTCTCCAATTAGCAAGTTTTCTTGCTCAGAAGTGCCAGACTCAACGGAGTAACAGTAGACACATATAGGACTAATACTCGCATCGCGGTCAGTTGCCCATTGAATATCTTCAGGCATAGTTGTGATACGAGACTCTAATGCTCCCACGCAGGCTTCCAATGCGCTGTGTCGATCAGATATGATGGCCTGCAAGCCATCGGATCATTTCATGAAGAAACGAACATCGTTTCTGAACTCGGGACAAGGTTGTATTGGAGGGGTTTGACATAAGGGAAAGGTGTGTTGCCAATAGAAGATTTGGAATTACAGCTGTAGTTTACGACAGAAAAGAGTATCGGTTGAAGGGAAAGGGTAATTACTAGGTATAAGGATGCTTTTATGCCAAGATCAATGGCTCATCATTTAGTAGCCCATCATCTCTTGCACGTTTATTTGACGGCGGATTGCGCTGCAGATCCAGCCATAAATCGAAGGAAGCCTACATGGAAAGAGAGCGATGGAACTCTTGAAACGGTGGTATTTACGCAGCGGCCCCAGGGCCCCACCAGCTGCAAGCAGATTCATGCGTACGCGAGCGATTCCCACCAAGTCCTTCCAGAAAGGAAAAGGGCGTCCTTGTCGTTGCGGATTGTCGTTGCGTTGATGGTGTCCACGGTATGAAGCTCCTGCTCTGAGATGGATGACCTCTGACGTGGGACTCAGCTGTTAGCTCTCGAGCGGCGAGTGCAGTCGCAATGCGTCTAATGATCCAACAGGATGCACGGAGGACTAAGCCCCAGGGCTGAGCGAAAGCTTTTGCTCTGCTCGAGCCATGATATCGAAGTGGAAGGACTCGCTGAAGAACCGTGTTCACGAGAAACGACCGTGCTTATTTCGATCGGATCTGGCTTGGCCGGATGAGGGCCAATTGGGAAGATTTACGAGACGTTTCTTGAGGTCCGGACTCGAGTTCGAACGGTGCGCGCCGGCTCATGCGAGTTCGCGATATGAGGCTCTGGCAAACGCCTCCCATCCATCAGCATGACAGACGGCACTGTGGTCAACCATCCCACGCTCCTGGTGGAGGGGTTTGTGCCCTTTAAGTCCTTGGCAAGAGTTGACAGCTCGCTCTAGGGCTCTTACACAGTGAAACGATGACGCCGCCGGAGAAGGAGGAGTACGAGCGTACATACGCACATCATATACTGAAGGAGACGTCGCTTGCCTCCGTCAAACGGGATCGCGATGCAGCAAGCACTTCGGAGATGAGGATGGGTTCCAAGCACTTGCCGGTGGGGATAGAGAAAGAAGAGACAGATCGCTTCCCCATCCGGACAAACATGAATAGCAGAAACAGGATCAACGATGGCGGGAGGATCGTGGGGACGGGCATCTGGAGGGTCAACCGGTGTCCCACCAGACAGGCCGCGGAAGGTCTTCTGGACACTTCTTTACATGCTGCGTCTCCTTATGCGGCACACTGCACCTCCCCCCTGTCAAACCCCACGCTCCTACCCCGGAAGGTTCACGGTACGAAGAGATTATACAGTAGTGCCATGCAAGGCCCGCACAGTTTGGGGAGGATCGAGTACTGGATACTTGCGTCGGTATCGCCGACCTGACAGAGCTCGTGCTCTCCATTCCGTCTGGTGTCGTCGTTTGTCGGCTTGCATCGCTGCTGCTTCCATGCACCGTCTGGATAGACGTTCAATGTTGATGATAGAAGAGAAGGACAGACGAGGGACAAGAGCACCCGTATCCGCCGTACTCCACTGAATACATACTCCATCGTGACCACACCGTTCGGCCGTCATCTCGCCTTTGCGCCTCAGCGTCGTTCTTCCGCGCTTTAACGGTGGACTCGTCGCTCCCGCTCACGCTTGGCGGCCCCTCCATTCCGAATCAGGCGGGTCGCTAACTGAGCACAAGGGCGATTCGCATGACCAGTCGACTGCGAGCCGCCAGACCCGCCCGCATTGTGAGAGGGAGGGCGAAGAGTAGTGGCACCTACTCCTGCTTTATTACATACTGCTCTACGGAAGTCTCGCCAGTCTAATTAGTATCTAGAGAAGAGAGAGATACTCACTCGGGCGAGACTTGACAAAGACCAAGCGTTCCCGCCTTTCCTCTTCTCTCCGACCACGGCCTACTATCGCATCTTTGGCATAGTCCTTCGCTCTCAGGGAAACTAGGGTAGAAAGGCCCGCCCGTCCGTCGCTGGTGTGGGGGCACCACAGTTGAGTCGAGTCGACAGTCGAGAACTCCGTACCTGCTCCTCCCGCCACCACAACTCATCTCTATCAATCCGCATCTTCACGAGATCCAGATAACGGGCGACGGCACTCGCTTCTGGACGAACAGCAGGGCTCTCGTCAGCAGCAGGAACGGCGGCAAGCAGCAGCAGACGACGAACCGACTCAGCGAATACCCGCGGTGACTGCCCCTCCTCGGGTGCCCGTTTCGGCCACACGCGGCCCATGATTCGTTGCAAAAAAGTATCTCCATAGCCAGCTCCTGCAGGCCTCGGCAGGCTTCAATTCTCGACCTCTGACGCCGTTGCTCGATGCCCGTTCTTGCCATGAACCCGGCCCTCGACGCTTCCTCATGGTCGCAGCCGGAGCAGTATGGCGCCGCGATGGCGACCCTCGCCGACGACGACTTCACTCCCTTCCTCGACCTCGCCGACATCGATCTCGACTTTCCCATCTACGACACGGGTGAGGAGCATGCCCAGCAGAACGGCGTGGCCGGCGACGCCGACGTCGAGATGCACAACGGCCTGCCCGAGGTGCGGTCTCACCACGCCATGTACAAGCCGACGGGTCCTGGACTGGCGGGTGCCATGGCCCATCATCACCAGCAGCAGCAGCAGCAATTGCTGCATGGAGAAGGAAAGCTCATGGGCATGCACGGACATGGAAACGGAGTGATGCACCCCTTCTATCGCGCTGCGTATGGGCAGCAGCAACAGCACCACGACCAGCTGTCGCAGCAGCTGTCCTATACCGCCATCCAGGATCGCCGCTACCATCACCCGTCTGCGATACCGCCGACGCCTACCAGCATGGAGCTTCGAGGGGACCCTTCTCGCGTCATGCATCCGCTGGATACGCACGCGCGCATGGCCTTGGAGCAGCAGCAGCACCAGCAGTACCACCACCGGAAGGATGAGGTCAGACTACAACTCGTCAATTCCCATCGAGAAGGAGCTAACGTGATGTATAGATCGACTTCACCCCTCTGGTATCTCCTGCCGTCACACCTCAGGACGCCCAGATCCAGCTTCCGGCCGAGTTCACCGTCCCCGGCTCCTACTTCAGCCCTCTCGCGTCCCCCGCGCTCATCGCCCAGAACCAGGCCAGCAGAAGGGGCTACCCGCAGCACACCCACGCCGTCGTCAACTCTGCCACCTCGTCGCCCGTCGACGTCGACATGGACCTCCACCACGGCCTGCGCCGCGTCGAGACCGAGCCCGCGCGCAAGATCCGCAAGAAAGCCTCCGCACCACGCTCCGTCGCATCCTCCGCCACCGTGCGGCACTCGCCGGTGACAAAGCCCAGCAAGCGCAAGACGTCGCTGAACAGCGTGATCCCCTCCAAAGAGGTCCACGACCTGCTCGAGAGCATGCAGAAATCCAGCCGGTCGCCCTCGCAGCCGGGCACCGGCATGCTGCTGCCCCGCGGCGCGCACGACAGCTCCGGCGCCGAGTCCATCTCGCCTGAGCCGCTGAGCGAGAACATCATGGGCCCGCCGCCGAAGCCGGCGTCCGCGACGCAATCCCCCGCGATCTCTGCCAGGAACAAAGGCGCCCATGTCTTTCTGTCTGGCGGCGATGGCGGCCTGTCCCCGGCCACGCCGGCGTCCATCATGCGCCTCTCGCAGCAGCAGAAGGCCGACCGTGGCGCGGCCGGCTCTTCGACAGACGACCGGCGCGGCGCGTCCGCCGATGTGTCTTCGCACTCGCCCATGGAGGAGCTCACGCTGCCGGAAGCAGCGACGCCGTCGCGGTCGCCGCTGAGTCTGGATGTCCCGAACGGGGCGGGTCTCTCGACGCCGCGGGCGGCTGCGCGGAAGAAGCCGCAGCTCGGGCTTCTGGATCCTCAGTCGGCCGGGCTGGCGTCGCCGGCAAAGTCGAGCCCTTCAACGAGCGCGCTGACGTCGCCGACGTTCAACAACGCTGCGGCGAAGAAGGCCGAGAGCAAGACGGGCAGGGCGATGAAGAAGCGGAACAACAGCGCCGGTTCAACACTGGTCAGTCCCGCGCTGCGACCGAAGATCTCGCCGAGCATAAAGCCTCTGCTTCCAGAATGTGAGTCTTTGTCCCTTGCTCCCACTCTCCTTCAGCCATTTCAAGTAATAGAGTAACTCCAGCTAACATTATATCCAAAGCCATCTCCGACGAAACCCACGCCCTCCTCCTCGCCTCCAAGTCCAACTACCAGAACATCCTCGAAGGCACCCACGTCCCCGGCGTCACCTACCCTGAAGCCCTCTCCACCAACCTCACCTCGAAACGCACCTCGCACAAGATCGCCGAGCAGGGCCGCCGCAACCGCATCAACACCGCTCTGCAGGAGATGCAGGGCCTGCTCCCGTCCCCGGCCATCCTTGCCAAGAACGGCGTCGGCGACGCGCGCAGTCCGGACGCTGCGACTGCCGCGAATGCTGCTGCTGCTGCTGCGACTGCTACTGCGGCGGCTGCGGCAGCGGCGATGGCCGCGGGAGGGACGCCGCCTCAGCAGGCGAATTCGAAGGCGGCGACTGTTGAGTCTGCGATTGATTATATCAAGCTGCTGCAGCGGGAGGCGCGCGAGAAGAATCAGGAGCTGGAGGACAGGGACAAGGAGCTTGCGCTGTTGAGGAGGAGGCTTGATGAGGCGGAGAAGCAGCTGAGCGGGAGGAGTAACGGGAGTGACAGTGGGAGTTGAGAGTTATGGGAGAGTTGAAGGGCGTAATGGCGAGGAAAGTTCTGAATGAAGTGGGAAGATCAGGGAAGAGATCAACGAGGTGATGTGCTCAATAATTTCACCGTTCTCGGGCTATTTGCTCTAGGGCGAAATGGTGTTGGGGGGCTTCTTTGCTAGAGCACGCACGACGAAAGACACGATGTGCGGCTTTCTGATATCTGGGCGGCTGGCTAGATGGCCTCTGTTTTCTGCGCACGTCCTGCACTCCGGTCGTGTATATATCGCTCGAGACTGGGGCGGTCTAATTATAAAGCTACCCATGAAGACTTTTCTGATGCCCTGGTGTTGCGTGTTGGTTCGTGTGCAGCGGCAGTCGACTGGAGTCTCCCAGGACATCGACTTTGGAAGTCAGAAGTCGATCCTTCGGCCTGGAGGGGACTGGTGAGAGGTTGCCTTTTGCTTTAAAGGTGAAAAAGGTGCAGTCCGTGAGAAAAATTAGTGCTGTGATTACGTCGCGACCATTACAGGGATAAAAGGGGCTCAAAGAAGACTCCCCGTCCGTCTACGACAGCGCATGCCGTTCGACACTCAACACCAGCCAGAAGACGAGCCTCCTGAACCCAAGACACGCAGGCTCAGCTCGATCTCGAACAATCGACACCGCAGTGTGAAACGAACGCTTCAGGAACCCCATAGCAGCCGACCAACCGACGCCGATTCGCAAGCAGACCTACTTCCTCCCCCTCAAGCCCTGCGCACTCACGTCTCCATTCCCAGCAGCCTTCTCCCCTCCCGCGGCCGCACGCGCCTCTTCCTCGACCCTCTCTTTATCCCTTTCCCGCTGGATGCCCGAGCTGCGACTACTCTCCTTCCGGCCCTCGACCCAGCCGTCCACGCCCATGCCGACGACCATCCCCTCGCTGCTCTTGACAGTCCCATTCCCGTTACCGTTGCTCGACATCTGCTCTTTCCCAGCCGCACTCTGCGTCCGCCCGGCATCGCCGCGCCACCGCTCCGCCGCGCCCTCCATGCCCAGCCCGGACGAGATGCTCATACCCGGCGCGCCGAGGCTGATATCCGGCAGAGCGGACGCGGAGGCCGATGGCGGGGCTGCGCGCGGGCTGGTGCTCTTCGGAGCGGGTCCGAACGGCGATATCCCCGACGGAGCCCCCGGAGCCGGTGTAGTGGCGCCCGGGGTGGTAGGGAGGACGCCGCCGAGGATACCGTCGATGCCAGACGCAAAGCCCGGGGTGACGGCAGCGGAGCCCGGTGTCGGGGTAGTGAAGCCAGACAGCGACATGCCGCGGAGGGCGTCCGGGGAGCCCTGCCAGCGGGCGACGTCGCGCTTGAGCGCCTCGAGCTCGGTCTGGAAGCGCTTGCCGAAGACGTCGATGTAGTAGGTGGCGCCGTTGTGGATGGACCAGACGAAGACGACGGCGAGGAAGATGGCCGAGGCCCAGCGCGACCAGAACCAGAGCGGGCAGGGCAGCATCGTGAGCAGCGCGTACGCGTACTGGATGCACATGAAGGCGGGTTCTTGGAGCGCGGTGGGGAGCGAGAGGACGAATTTGCCGATCCAGGTCGGGGCGTAGGACCGGCGCAGCCAGGTGAAGGATGTGGGGCGGCCGGCGGCGATCTTCTCGCGGCGGCGGACCGTGATGAAGGCGTGGTACGAGAGTTGCCAGACCATGTACGGGATCGAGGCCCAGATCATCATCTCGAAGAGCGAGTAGTGGGCCGAGCTGGTTGGGTCCGAGTGTCTGATGGCGTAGATGGCGGGGAAGCGGCGCGACTGGTGGGACGGCTCGAGGAGGTGGACGAGGCAGTGGAGGGCCACGGGAGGCATGATGTGGATGAAGAGACTGGTGATATCGAGTTAGCACTGACGTGATCTTGATGACAAAATCGCGAAGAGGGAAACACACCTCGTCACCTTGTCGAGCGAATGGAAAACTAAAGAGTTGCGCCACATGGCTATGGCGACGGCATTGTTCCCGTACGCCAGGCAGTACGTGCTGATGAAGAGCCGCTTCGACTTGGGAAAGACCCATATGGAGAGCATGGTGAGGCCGTTGACAAAGTAGCACAGATCGGCAAGAAAGTAGTGATAGCCCTTCTTGTGGTACGTGAACCAGCGGATCGGCATAAAGTAGAGCAGCTGGGCCGTGTACCAGAGATGGAACCACTCCGGGCGCGCGCCGAGTATGTAGCCGCTGATGAAGATGTTGAGCACGCCGGCGATGAACGAGACCTTCTCGCGCGTCGTGATGGAGCGCGAGTCGTTCCAGCGCCGGCCGAGCCGCTCGACGCCGTCGCGCATGCGCCGCCGGTACTTGTCCAGCTGCTCGTCCGGCGTCGGCACCCGCCGCCGCCATTCGTCGACCACCCTGTCCTTGGCATTCAGCCCGGTCGACCGCAGCCGCTTCTGCTGCCGCCGGACCTTTTCCGTCTGCGCCTGGATCGAGTTCTGCAGGCGTTCCAGTCGCTGGGGGAGCGCCAGGTTCTCGAGGATGTCGAAGAAGGTGACTCGCTCGAGCGGCGGGAACGTGTCGAACTCGTCGTTGGAGAAGGATCCGGTTCGCGACAGGCGGCCGCGGGGCGAAGGAGGCGGAGACGACTGTGTTGCGCTCGGCGGTTTGAGCTCGTTGGCGACGCCTGTGCTGGCAGGCGACTCGCCGTAGGACGAAGCCGAGCCGTACGCGGTGGTGGGGCCATTATTTGCAGCGGTGCGTACTGAGCCATGCTCCGCTCTTGTCGAGTCGGCCTCGCCCGGTGTTGCGGGCACCGACCTGGATTTAGGGATGGGAATGGGCGCGGACATTTTTGAGCTGATGCTGAGCTCCGGCTTAGAGGAGGGCCTTGGCCTTGTACAGAAGCCTGGCACCCGGAGTGCGAGGATAGGCGCTGATAGAGTAGGAGGATTAAGAGGAGAAGAAAGGAGGGCCTGCAGTCACGCGGTGCGTAGCTGTCAGCAACGGTCAAGCAGCCGTGGGACGAATGATCTGGTAGATGCTGGATGATACCCACAGAGACGACAAAGTGACCAGAGGGAGTATATATAATACAGTACCAATAGAGAGGAGACACGAGGAGCAATAGGAACGGAAGCCGCAGGTCTTCGAGAAGAGGTCGTGATCCTGCTCCAGCGGGAGACGCTTGCTGATGAGGTCGAGTAGGAGCAGAGATACCCCTGGCTTCAAGCTCGAGGAGAGACAGCAGGACAGACGAGGATAGGTATGAGTTGATCCCCAAAGGGTCCAGAGGATCAATCACCTCATGACGATGGCGAGTCGATGGCTGTGATGCCGCCTTGAAGATAGCTGAGCTGCGGAAGGGAGTACCTCTGCCTGCTCCTTGGGCGCGTGAGGATGCAGGTACCGGCTGGCGGAATCCTAGTCGACGTCGGATGCGGAGTTAAGACCGGTTGTGGAAGAAGAAAAGACGTGGCGGCGCCGGCGAATCTGGTTGGCAGAAGAAAGACGCCGGGAAAACTTCGGCTGAGGCTCAGGCGGGATGATGTTGATGCGTGATCGAATCTTATCAGGGCGACCATCGCGTCGCGTCTCGCATTACGACGGGTGATCATCTGTGAAGTCCACAGCGTCTTCACTACTGCGTGATAGACACCAAAGAAGCAGCATCTGTCGCGATTCGCTCATGTCATGAAGATCTAGCTCTGTCTCACTGACACACTCATCCAGTCGCGCCTTATCCGTCACCCTTTCACCACGCGTTCACCATGGGCAAGCTGATTCGCCTCGAGCTCTTCAACTTCAAGTCCTACAAGGGCCACCACATCCTGCTCTTCGGCGACTCCTACTTCACTTCCATTGTCGGTCCGAATGGCTCCGGCAAGTCCAATTCCATGGACGCCATCTCCTTCGTCCTCGGCATCAAGTCCTCTCATCTGCGCTCCTCCCACCTGCGCGACCTCGTCTACCGAGGACGGGTCCTCCGCACCTCCAAGATCAATGCCGACGGCACGGCCACTGCGCCTGACCAAGCCGGCGCCGACTCAAATGCCACCACCAACGGCCACTCCGCCGGCGCAGCTCCCGACGAACACGCGGATTCCGACAATGATGGGTCGCAGCCTGCAGGCAGTCAGCGCCACGACCCGCAAACGGCATGGGTCATGGCCGTGTATGAGGACGATGCAGAGG
>QQTW01001506.1_pt1 | contig 16336 bp, 13 predicted proteins | sample 1904831 | NCBI WGS metagenome assembly QQTW01 (sample SAMN09435610, study PRJNA476489) | Subsurface metagenome, whole genome shotgun sequencing project. | reverse complement strand
GTGATCTGCAGGAAATTGCTGAAGTAAGATTGTCACTTACACTGGGCTGGGATGGACGATGAGACTGCATTGGATATTGACATGTGAGCGAACGTGGTGAGAAATAGAGAAATGGGGTTTGCGGGCGGGGTTGACTACTAACTAACGATATGAATATGCGAAGCTCAGCAGTCCGATTGTCTAGGAACACGGTCAATTTGCGTCCAGACTATCTGTTCCCATTATCTCAAGCTCCGTCCTTACATGAATGAAGGCGGAGAAGTCGCGAGAAGGAGACGGCAGCCGCTGCAGCGGATGCGCGCGCAGTAGTCGTGGCCGTGTGTCCTTGGACGACGATTGGGGAGCCATACTGGACAGCAGCTGAGTCGAGGGAAACATGGGGATTGAAGAAAGAGGTCCGAGTCTAAGGTTGAAGATTATATACACTCGATATATCCGGAGGTGGCAGTTGCGGTGAAACAGCCTTTTATATGTAGAGAAAATCAGCCCGAGGGCCGAAGTCAAAGGAGCACGCGACAACTAAACTCGACTTGGAGGATCGGCCGCGGCACCGGTATTTATTGTCTGCCCAGGTGAGGTTGGACGCATGGCGCACGTGAGAATTAAGACTCGGCTTCCATCATCTTCTGTCGATTTTCATCGTCACAGTTACGTGCCGGTTAGTGGCGGCTAATTAGGGACTACATATGTACTCCGTAGTGCGCCGTTTCTTGGCCGCGGAGATCTGCAAGCGGCCAGGAACCCGACGCATCATCCGACGACACAACAGCAGTTGAGGAGTAGAAAAATCAAACTCGTGCCTTTGAATGCCCTCAAATCAATTGATGCTTCCGATACTCTGAACGAGACCAATGGTCTTCGAGTAACTCTTCAAAGGCAGTAGACGCAAGCCCAGGAGAGACGTCGTGGGTTGAATAGTTTCCTACTTCCTTCTCTCCTACTGTTGTACCACTATCTGTGCCATCTGGTATACGTATTTCTTCTTCAGTCTCGATTGTCTTCACCTGTTTCTCTACCATGTCACGACTTCCTTGAAAACTGAAAGCATGCGCCTTGACTATAAATACTGAATTCATTGGTATACTTCTTGAGTCGCGTTCGAAAGGCTAAGAAGTTCTACTTGGGTATTGCTGCAGACGCTCGAGGGACATCAAGGCTCGGTCAGCACCACAGCCTGACCGCCGAACGCAAGACGCTGGTGTCGGCATCGACCGACAGGCCATCAAAGTACAAGATGGCCTTACCATAGACATTGAATGCTGGCGCCGTTGTCAAATTCTGTCTGTCTCCGACAACGGTACTTCTCTCCAGACGGAACAGAGATTATCACCCATTTTGTCATCGTCTCTCCAGTATATAGTTGCCACATTCTGTTCTCAGCGAGGTTCAACAGGCTTGTCGCCGTACACATAAGAGGGCAACGTTCACATACCATTCAGTGTATCTTGTATGTGGCTTCCGTACTGGCGACACGAGTAGACAACCCTTCCATGAAGCCATGTACGTAGCAGTCGCCAATGAGTTTGTCACCATCCCTGTACGGCCTGAGAAGAAACGGGATCTGGCAACCCCGAAATAGAACAATACGATCATTCACCTCTGCTGCAGCCGGAACCCAACCCATGTAGCCATTCTCCGTGACACAGAATTTCCGGCCCTGTGACCACTGGCTGAAACTGGACTCGAATTCTCGCAGCAATGCTTGAAGCTCTGATTGACTTTGGAAATGCTTCCTCTTCAATCCGCCCCGATAGAAGCCCTGGCACACGCTCCAGATATGCTCGAGGCCATAATATGCCAGCATGAAAGCCAAGGTCAAGAGCCACCGCCATCTCCTCCATGCTGAAGAGAAGTAGGCAAAGAAGACCCCAGCAAGCACAAAGACGGCCAATCTTCCCACGCGGCCAATCCGCGCAATCTTAGATGTAACTTCTTCTGCAAATGCAACTTCGCCGTCGAGGAATTTCGTCCATGCTTGATAGCTAGCATCCCCTTCTGGGGGATCCGTTGAGCCTACAGAGACTCTGTTACACATCAGTGTTCTCCAGAACACTTCGTCCTTTGGCTCCCCGGTCGGATATCCCGGAAGCTGATCAATAAGCTGACGACACCGCAAGTGCCAGTCACGAACCTCGAATATGTTGTTCCCATCGAGCAGTTTGTTAGATGTTATTAGGCGTTGTAGACAGGCGGGAGACTCAACGGGCTGCCTTACTTGATCTACGATACTTCCTCTGAGATGAAGAATCTAACTTCGTGTTAGTAGAGAGTTCCAAGATGTTGCTGAGCACCTTCTGAGTCCGTAGTTCACCGATAACGGTCCTTCGATAAGCTACCAAGTTTGAATAAGACGTACCTTGTCATCAGTGAAATATATACCAGGAGATTGTCGATTGTCCAAAGGCTCCGAGGGATACCCCAATAGTAGGGGACTAAATAATGACTCCGATAAGACGGTCCAGTCAATCGCCCATGAGGGCACTGGGTCTTCGGCAGATGGTTTGATGATACACGAGAGAAGGTCAAGTGGGCAGTCTGCTGATTGTATCTGCCCCTCTAGAAACCGTTTGCTGAGATTGATTTTGGCTGAACAGAAATCTACCGAGTAATCGACAAAGTCTTCGCCTATGTCATGAGCGAGTCCGACCAATGCAAACATCTTATCCCTTGGGTCAGTTGACTTGAACCCCCGGGTTATCATCAGTAGTTCATGCATTCCAAGGCGCGTGTCTTTCTTTGCTTGTCTGAGTGCCTCTAGACGTCCGGCACAAGCAATCCGTAGCTTGGAAACGGCAGGCCCGTCAGCCGTCGCCATCTGAAGAAGGAGGTTGACGTTATACAACGAAATTAGCCTCCACGCTGCGGAGAACATAGTTTCAGAGTCCAGTGTTGATGCTCCGCACCAAACAGCAACCGACCTTGCCGATAGAAGCTCTTGAACGATCCACATGCGTTGAAACCATGGGCGTTGCAGGAACGAGCTTACAGCCAGCAATGCCTTGGTGGACAGATTTTGCGCAAGCCACAGGTCATGCGCACCCGCATCTTGGCCGGTGAAGAGTAGAATACCTTTGTATCGTGCCCAAGGGGCGTTGATCATCCGTAGAGCCTCCACTGCGGTCTCATCATCCTCGTGCATGTCGCCTAACCAGATGATAACCTTATCTGCATGTTTGTAGATATCTTGCATCATCCGGACCTGGAAAGTTTTTTCTACGTCGTTGGATTGATCTATACATAATGCATCCACCCAAAGACGCATCGAACTCGCCCTTGCGCGGTATTGGTGCAGTACAGAATGTAGATTCGTAGTTACCTCCTTCAACTGCCGGTTGCAAATGATAGATCTGCGGTCTTCGCTGTCGCCCCAGACATAAGACAGAGCGTAGTATGGGCTTGCATCTTTCAAGGGAGTCTCGACGAGGCTGCATTGTAGTGTCGAATCCGGGTCACCCGGCTCGATCTCCAGAAGGCGAATGTTGCGTCCTAAAAGCACCGACTGGTACAGCGGTGAAGAGGACATTAACAATATGGAGCAAGTACTGTGCTGAGTCAACAAAAGGCGAGTCTCAGATTGAATGGTGCTCAATTACCTTGTAAAGTGATTCTGTCAAAAGCAGCTCAGCAAATGCTGAGCAATAGTTCACCACCACAGTAATAATGAGTTGACTTCCAGAGGTCAGGCTGCTCAAGCTGAACCCGGGGTTAGTCACGTGCATGAGCTTGGCACAATACGCCGAGTATTATTGAGGCTGGAAGTACGGAGTTTGTACCAACACTTCCACACAGGCTCAAGAATGAGGCTATTCAAAGGCTACCTTGGTATGAAGAAGGGATATATTACTCAGGCATTCCGTTATACCTTATAATCTCTAACGGAGGTCAGAAACATAAATTATTTAAACGAAACGTTATCCGAAAGACAGGGGTTTGATATATTATCCTGCTATCTCATCCACCCGTTATTTAATGATCCCAAATCCTCCCGTCAATTAGGTGCTGATTCATCGCCGATTTGATACTTCCTGGCTGCAATCCAGCTGACCCACTTCCTTTCTTCAAAATCAACCAAGCTCATGAAGCAAAACGCTGCGCCCAGTCTGACACCTGGAAGCACGAACCCTATGGAACGCCTGCTTCTGACGGTGTCGGATTTAAAGGTGCTACGCAATGTTGTCGTTGTCTCGTGTCTTATCGGTCTTATCCATATTCTGGTGACCAAGCCGAGAAGGAAGAGGCTCCTTCCAGTATGGGCACCCATCGAGATCGCTTTTACGAGTTATATTGTCAATAGAGGCGGGTTTGGTCGACTTGTACTGTATGCACGATCCGTCAGGGGATGATATCAAAGCGAAACTAATCCGGCTTCACCGTAGCTCAGCCCTTCGACGATATAGAGGAGGATCCCTTTTTGGCTTGACCTCATCACATCAGATGCTCATCAACTTTCCAGACGTGGATCGCTTCATCGCACAGTCCAGTCGCACTCTGAATCCCACACCAGCCCAGTATACTCTTTTCACCCGCGTTTTTGGAGCGACCGACACGGAGGAATTGAGGAAGAGAGTCGAAAAGTCCCGGATGGACCTTCTGGGGCCTGTCGAGCGTGCTTTCCTCAACGATTCGGCTGCGACGGCGGCTCTCGAGAAAGCAGACATTGCTAATACAGCGGCATTACTTGTCACCTTCTCTTCCGACACCAGGTACATGAAGAGGTGGGAGCTCTCCGCCCGTATTAGACTCGTCACAGCCGACTCTCCGGATCAGCCGGGAAATGTCGAGGCGGATCTGCAGAGTCTCGTGCGTGATTTTGGGGCTTGTATTTCCATTCCTCTGCTTTATGGCCAGGATTTCTTGGATCGCTATCCGCAGCTTCTGGACGACTTCTGGAAGTTCGACAATGACCTTTTTCCGCTGCTCATGGTGGGCATCCCGTCATGGGCTCCGATCCAAATGATGAAGGAAGGGCTTGCAGCGCGATCACGACTGGCGGATGCGATGGCGGCCTTGTATCGACGTATCGGCCAGTATCAACGAGGAGAGCAGGTAGATTTTGGCGCCGACATGTCAGACATCAGCGACGTCGCTCTCGGACGACATCAGGTCTATGAAAAGGAAAATTGGCCGATAAGACATCGAGCAGATCTGGACTTGGCTATTCTATGGGGCCAAAATGCTAACACGCAGCCGGTGCTCTTTTGGTTGCTAGCTTTCATATATTCAACCCCAGGCCTCTTGGAGAGCGTCAGGGAGGAAGCAGCACAATACGTTAGGATATCCCGGCCGTATCCTCCAAGGATTACTTTCATGGACATCACAGGCTTGTCGAGCGACTGCCCACTCTTGAAAGCATGCGTGTTCGAAACGTATCGACTTACCGTCGAGGCAACCTCTATCCGCTACGTTGAGAAGCGCGTCAGCGTCGACGCTGGCATGTACCAGCAGGAACTGAAACCGGGCATGTTCGTGTCCATACCGCATGCTGTGACGCAGCGAGATACACAGGTTTATGCGAATCCAGACGAGTTCAACCCTAGTCGCTTTCTTGAGGTCGACAAGGCGTCGGGGAGACCAGCTGCCCGTTATGGAAGGTTGAAGCCGTGGGGTTCTGGTCCTGCCATGTGTAAGGGACGCACTTTTGCAGAGAAGGAACTAATATCTTGCTGCGCAGCTATCATCAGTCTCTGGGATATCAGTCCGGCGAGTGGATCATGGAATCTGCCTGCAATGGTACCAGGAACTGGGGTCAAGAAGCCTGTTGCGGACATTCGCGTATCGATCCAGCGACGGGCTTTTTCATGATCGTTGTGAGATTGGAATGGAAAAGAAACTAAGAATGAACGAAGAAAGACCCATTGCGAAACAGTAGCAAGAAGAGGGCGGCACAGAATCAGACTATATACGCTGAATGTTCCATGGCTAATATAGGCGTTTAGATTTAGAATCATAGTAACTTTAACCTACTACTCCGTAACACACTTTTGTGAGACACTGCCATTACATGTTACTAAACAGATACTACCTATCTACGATGCAAAATCCTCATATAATCCTCACGGTACTGTGGTAGAGGCAGCAAGATTCCAAGTTCAGACTCCGTTTGCAGCCTCAGACACGCAGGGAAATAGCCGAAGTAGTCCCGCTGAGCGGTCCATTATCGGATGCCTGGAAGGCCATTGTCTTTCATATGACACTGTGCAGCACCCGTTCGTCCCAAGCTTAGGAGCTCCAGCAAACCTCACAACATTCTCAAGCCTCTATCTCACTCAACATGAAGCTCTACTACATCGGCGTAAGCCCACCTCTCATCCTCGCGCTCGCAGTAACTGACAGCAGCAGATCCTCCGGAACGCGTGCGTCATACCTCCTCTGCCTGCCTCCACCCCCACTAAAACGTCCCTCTCTGCAGCCAGAAACCCGCGGTGGAACTGTGCGCAGAGTATGAACTCAGCGGCTTCTGTACGCGAGCGCGGAACGGGCGAACGAGGGACAACGAGCTGATGGGCTGGCAGCACGGTTCACCAAGGGCAGCGTGAAGGAGTTCCTGGGGTTCTTCGGCAAGGTCGTGGCCGAGAAGGTCAAGCCGGGCCAGAGGCAGCAGATTCAGGAGCAGTCTTATACTTTTCGTAGGTTGGCTTCTGGATGCTTGCGAGACCGGGTGGATGCTGACTTGTCACACAGACTGTTACGGTATGCAGCCAACTCGCAGTGGGGTTTTTGGTACGGAGCGGAGCACTCGGATGTTAACGTGTCTTATTATCGCAGGCCGGAGTGAGGGCATATGTGGATTGATAGTCAGCGACTCCGAGTAGGTCACTCGTGGCAAACCTGCCGTCACGAGGGTCTTGCTCAACAGACGGCTTCACAGATACCCACCACTAGTCGCGCAGCAGGTGCTGTCGAAAGTGCTCGATGAGTTCGTCACCAAACACACGGCTGCCACGATCTCGCGGTCGGACTCGCTGCCGTTGCCACAGTTGTCGGAGTAAGTACACAGCAGTGTCTCGGGGACTTTATGGGTGCAGGCTTATTGATGTGTTTGCTCGCAGGTATATCGTGAAATGTACGGTTTCCGATCATAAGAGAAGCAGGCAGGTCTAATACATGGCATTAGATCAGGATCCCAAGCAAGCCGATAGCATCATGAAGATACAACAAGGTACGTAACCGCGGCATGCGAGCGAAGTCCATGTGCCAACAGGGACAGAACTGGACGAGACCAAGATCGTCCTGCACAAGACCATCGAAAGCGTCTTGGAGCGAGGCGAGAATGTAAGTCTAGACACCCACTGGCTATTTGCTCGCAGGGGCTGATGATCAGTTGTAGATTGACAGACTAGTGGTACGTTGCCGGCACTCTCGGGACATTAGGATGCTAACACTGCGTTCAGGCGAAGAGCGAAGGGCTCAGGTATGTGTAATGCTTAGATTTCTACCAGAGACCCGCAGAGACTAACCCGTTCCCGCGCAGCTCTCAAAGCAAGATGTTTTATACCCAGGTATGGATCCTGCAAGAGCGGCATTGCCTTCACGCGCTGACAAATTTGACAGGCCAAGAAGCAAAACTCATGCTGCGTGGTCATGTAGCAGTTGTATCATCGCAATGAAGACAGTTCCGATTGTTGTCAGTATTCGAGGTATTGCGGTTAATTCACGATTCAATGCGGTCGCCGGAGAGAAAGTGTAAATACGTGAAAGCCCGTGGATTGGTCAACGAAATATGGATTTTGAACATGACGAGTTACGTGCGTGTTGAGTTCGCCCGTTTCTTGAAGTTGACAAGCTGAAGAGGACGATGCGGACTGATGGCACTGGTTCAGATGGTTACAATTCGCCACGATAATGATGCAAGGGCGAAGGTAAAGTCGGTCGAAACATTTCGATGCACTGTATGAGGTCTCCGGAGCTAATAAGTAGATGTACCGTCTCATAGACCCTTGCACTTTCCACTTCGTCCGTGCTACCTGAACACGCCTCTGCTATTCCATGGTTTAGGAGTGCAAGTGTTGGTAGGGCTCGGACCGATAGGGAGGACTGTGAGTTACTGAAACAATACTCCAGACCTTTGATTTTCAAAGTGCATGTAAGTTGTAGAGTTCTTCACGCCTTTGACTTCTGATCTCGTTTTGTGCGCTTGTTTGCCGCCCTGAACGTTTTAGGGGTCGAAGATTTCTTTTTCTAAGAGTACTAGTGCCAAGAGGACTTTATCGGATTTCATCGGGTTGTCCCTGGACCGTAAGTAGTAATCCCTTCCCAATAAGATGGTGAAAATCGCCTGATGTTCTTGATACAGCTATAAGAAGGGAGCATGAGCTCCATGCATTCGTCGTCCATGGATCCCGAGTTTCCGATTCCCCATTGCGTAATTACTTATTCGAATTCCTTGGGGTGTATCGCAGAATCTCAAAGCCGGTGCAGTCAGTGAGCCGTGCTCGTAGCAACCGAACTTACAATAAATACTCCTTATCCATCCTCCAGGGAACATCCTGACATAACACAGCCGCTCCCACGAATCGCCGTAGGGCTGCCTTTGAGATTGACCGGAAATCGGAATCTCAAGCTACGACCGTGCTGGCGTCCCTGCGAGCCCGCTCCCCTGAGCGGGATGCCATGTTCATGCGGATATAAAGACCCGGGCTGTCCAATAATGGGGGCGTGTTGCATGCTTTTCTCACACGTCTCCGCCATCCTTGCCGGCAGATTCGAATAAGCTTTGAAAATCTCCCGCCCACGATGTTGTGCAACGCACGTTGCGGCGTGCTCCTCGTCCTCGTTTTATTCGCGTTCGTCGTCACAGCTCGCTCGTCATCAACCTGCTCAGACCCATCCACATGCATCCCCGCAGCAGCAGCAGCAGCAGCGAAAAGCCGACTTCGACCACGACAGACCTCCACCGGCGCGGAAACGCTCACAGACCCGCTCCCGCTCCCAGACGCAGGCTCGAGCTGTCAGTACGAGCTGGCCGAGGGCAGCTACGACGTGCAGCTGCACATGCAGCTGGGGTCATGGACGAACGCGCTGAACATCGGGTTCGTCAAGGCGATCACGCGGCTGTGCGACGCCAAGGACGGAGACGTCCAGCTGCTGGAGTGGAAGCACGATGCCGAGCAGGGGAGCGTGCAGTACCGGATCCAGACGAAGGATGTTTACTGCGTGCAGTGGGGGCTCGAGTGTGTGAGGCCGGGCGAGGCGGAGAGGGTGCGTTGCGTGCGTGGAAAGGGGCATTGAGGGGTGACGATGAGTGCTGACGGGGGGTTTTGAGATGCATCTGGAGCGCCGTGAGCGTTGTCGAGTTGGCAGGACGTGGAGAGGAGTTGATCAGTGCTGCGAACGTAGGAAGGTAGCATTGAAGGTGCTCATGTGTGCAACTAGATGCTCATTAGAGAAACGAAGTCATGAGATTTGCAATTGGCAATTGAGCAGATAATAACAAGCAGCCCGACTATCCCGGAAAAGCCTTCATCGCCTTACCGGATGTTAACCGCTCGCTGCACTTAGGCGTAAAGCGAATTGAGGTCTGAATCGAGGTGTTGCAGTTGATCAACCTCGTCATGGCATCCTCAGCCTTTTGCTGCACGGAGAGACCACCTCGGTGTCCTTGTGAAGATGCATCTGACTGTCTTACCTCCTCGTCACCCAAAAGATAGAGCGATGACCTCGTTCACAAGATGAAGCTGATCGTCACGGGCATCCAATCGCGGATGCTGCGGGTCGATCCGGAGCTGATTGGCGCGATAAACCCCACCAAGCGTCATCAACATCATGGCAAAGATCAGTTGATGAGTAGATCGATCGGATCCAGATCGATATTGTGATCCTCAACTCTCAAAGAGGGTTCCTTTAACAGACATCTGGACTTCGGGATCCGGTCGAAACACCAGCCGAGACGCCGACGCCCCGACTGCCGAGACGTGGAAGCCGATGACGTCGGCGGTTCTTCTGCCGCCATGCGTCGATGATGACCGCTACACTTAATAACACTTCTCTTTGCCTTCAAGGTATGGACGTCATGATGATAGCATAAAATCCCTCTCGTACCATCCATCGGATTCCGACCTGCATCTCACCTCTTGCATCATCCATCCAATCCTCTTGACACCTTCTCCAACGAGGTATATAGACTGCCATCCCACCCCTCTTCAACGAAATCTCAACATGAATTCTCTGAGAACCACTCTACGACCAACACAAAAAGCACTCAATCTATTCATATCCCGCACAACCCGATACAACATGTCTTCCACCAACGACTACGGACAGGGCGCCTCGCACGCCAAGGGCGACTCGGTCGTGCCCAATAAGGTCCAGGAGGCCGCCCCGGAGGGTCTTGAGAGGAACCTCCCTGAGTCGGTATGGTTATCCTTTCCCTTGTCCAGCGGGGTGAAATTTGAAATTGTCCTTGAGACTGACTGGTCTTCCTCTCTAGGTCCATCCCACCGGTGACAAGGAAACCACCGGCCAAACCCACGCAAAGGATGGCGGCGATGCCAGCATCGTCCCCAAGCCCATCCAGAAGATCCTGCCCGAGAGCGTCGAGCGTGCTGTCCCCAACGCCATTCACGACACTGGCGACCAGCCTGCGATGAAGAAGTAAACGGCGGGAACAGTTTGACGGAGGGACATATCACGTCCATGTATAAATAGAGAATCACATTATCATCTGTTAGCGGATTGTGAAAATTATGTGGTGACAATAAAATGTTGCTCATCTTACTCTTCATTGAATGAATATGTAATGAAATGTAGTTTTGAATCAATTATAAGCTTTGAATCAATTATAAGCTGGAGCAAAGTTGATGTGAGATAATGTTGTAATCCACCCTTATATATCTGATATTTGTAAGTTCCTCGATCGTGCCATATGATTCAACTCTTTCAGACAAAATTAGACCAACTGCAAATAGTACCACTCGGGGTTCAAAAAAAAAAAAATCTATATTAGTAAAAGGCGAGTTCTTCAACATATTATTACCTAGGTATAGCTCAAAGCGTTGCCAATGCCCTTGCCTGAGAACAACCTACATTATAACAGAACGCATCTGAAACCACAATAGATGGAACAAGCTTTGGCAGAATAATGGTCTATGAAAAAAATACAAGAATGATCTCGAACACTCACTCAAAAGCAGCTTCAAAACTCAAACGCTATGCTCACGGCGCTCCCACTCGATGACAGCCGGGGACAGCGGCCGGGAAAACAGGGACTGTCAGGGCAAGTCAGCATGGTTTCTCGACAGATAACGAACGTTCCGAGGACACATTATAGAATTCGCATATAAAGAACCACTCACCGAGTAATCCGTCCCAACAACCACATCCTCCTTGCCGCCCACATTCCGAAACTTGAACTCACGCACCAGCGTCGCCAGTATAGCATTCAACTGGACATACGCAAACTGCTCGCCGATGCACCGATGCCGTCCCGCGCCGAACGGCAGATACGGGCTCTTGGTCCCCTTGGTCACCAACCCATACCCATAGTCGACCTTCTCGTCGTCGTCGTCCGCCGCAACCGCCGACGCGGCCGCGGCGCCCTCCCATCGATGCGGATCCCACGCGCCCGGGTTGGGAAAGTGCTCCGACGACATGCCCGTGACGCCCGGCGCCGCGAGCAGGACGTGCGAGGTCGGGATGACGAACGGCGTGCCGTCGAGCGGGATGGGCGACTTGACCTTGCGCATCATCGAGTGGATGGGCGCGTGCAGGCGCAGCGTCTCGCGGATGACGTGCGAGTGCAGCGGGAGGCGTTGGAGCGCGTCGTGGGTCAGCGGGGAGAGTGCGTCCTTGCCGAGGACGGAGAGCTGCTCCTGGTAGAGCTCCTCGAGGATGGCGGGCTGGGAGGCCAGGCGCAGGATGACCCAGGCGGACGTCGACGACGACGAGTGCTGGCCCGCCATGAGCAGCGCGATCATCATGTGTGCGACTTCCTTGTCCGGCACGGGTGTGCCGTTCTTGTACGTCGACGACATCAGGTTCCAGATCATGTCCTCGGAGTCCTTCTTGCCGCCGGCCGCCTTGCGCGCCTTGATGATGTCCATGTAGGTTTCGGTCATGCGTCGCTGGGCTATGTCGCGCTTGCGGTTGTGCGGCAGCGGCGCCCACGGCAGCATGAAGTTGATCGGGCTGAAGCCCATGTCGAGGTCGTGGTACATCTCGGCGAAGCTGGAGTCGAAGCGGTCGCGCACCTCCTTGCCTTGGAGGGAGCGCGACGCCGTGTAGATGGTGATTTCGGCCAGTGTCGGCGGGATGTCGACCGTGCCGCGTGGGCCTTTGAAGGTTGGAGACCGCTTGATGAAGTTCATGACCTCCTCCTCGATGAGAGGGACGTATGAGCGTAGAGCCTCTGATGTGAGACCGAATTTGACAAACTGCGCGCACGTTAGCACCAGGTATACAACTTGGACTCGAGTCGATTGCCGTCACTCGCCTTCTTCTGCTCCATCAGCTTCGCGTTCGGGCAGTCGTACACCACGTCCGTCCCGAACACGGGCGTTGTCAGAGGGCTGTATATCTCCTCCGCATTGAGGTCCTTGAGCTTGCCGTTGAGTATGAAGTCGTTGCCTTTCGTCCCCAGGCACACCGTGGTCTTCTTGCCGAGGAGTATAAACGTGAACACATCGCCATACTACGCATTCCCGTTAGCCTTTAGTTTCTGCTACCAGAAAGTCCCACTTGCCTTCTCCCGACAGCTGAAGAAGAACTTGTAGGGGTCAATGCCGTATGTGATGGTGCTCCCAATGAAGGGTACCCAGTGAAAGACCAGCGGCGGCTCCTTGGGGTTTCGAAACAGCAGCTGGCGCAAGACGTTTCCAACGATCACCAGCACGAAAAGGGAGGCGATGGCCGACGTAGCCAGGACCGGTGTTGATACATCGCCAACCAGGTCCGCAACGGGACCCGCGACGGTTGAGAGGAGACCCATACCACCGTTGTAAAAGAAGATGACGACCCAAGTGTGAACGAGAGTGAGGTCAGGAGTTGAGATGGGAATTGGCTTTTCAACGTTCTGTGAGGCGAAAAGTGGTCCGGTTCCTGCATGCTTCCCGGGCCCGGCGGCCGAGATCCGGGATGCGGCGATGCGCCACACACTAGCGTATTTTAGCCAACCCGTGGACCCTGGGCCTGGAAAGGACTTTAGACGGGTCAATTGATTCGAGCTTCTCTACATGGTATCTACCTGGAGAAAGATATATCTGCGAGACAGGATCTGTGGGGCAAGCATTGGGAAGCTATTGATACAGGTGATCAAAATGAAACGCATGTATCTCAATTGAGACAATGACAAAGAGGCCGTCAGCCCTGCTGGAACTCTTCCAATCCTGCTCCGTGTATTGACCAGTAAACCTTGTGCCATTCTACCACGTCCATTGATAGGTAATGCTATGGTCCTGGCTGCCAGACGGAATCCATGACAACCCCCGGCCCAACGAGACCAGCAAGCTGCCCACAGCTTTATCTTTTGTTCTCAGGTAATAGCCTTTTCGCACGCTCAAGCAGCTCACGAACCTCGTCAACTTCGTCACGAGCGACGATTTCCTCCTATTTCACGGGTCGCCGTACGGTCGTCCGGATCGGGCCCATGTGGTGCCGGTTCCAGTTGTGAGATTGAGATAAGTGGATGAATCTCGACGTTCTCCGGCAGGCCCGGGCCGCATGCGAGCTTTCCGACGGCCCTATTGATTGTGTTGTTTGGTTGGAGAGCTTTCTATTCTCTTGCCCGAGGGCGTCGTAGCCGCGTGGAGTTTGAGCATCACTCGCTGACCTGGCCGTAGCCTCATTGGACGATGTCTGGCGTCGTAGCGGTGTTTGGACGTTGCGTTTGCGGAAGAATTGCGTCTTGCGCGAGTTGCCAATCTATGGCTCGTAGCTTATAAAAACCCTTGGCGCGAGTTCGTGGAATGCTAGCATCTTGTCGATATTCGTTTTGAAACCGTACGACATCTCGTTTGGGGCCAGACCGTAGCAGCGTTTCGCATTGTTCGTCGATGCCTAGATGTGGGCCAACGCGTCCGTCCATTCGAGTCGTTATTTGCCGTGACGAAGTATCGAATGGCGAACCCCGTTTGATTCGTCCTCTCGCACTGGCCGTCGGCTTGAGGGTGATAGGTGGTCGGTGTCAAGAGTTTTGTGCCCAGCTTATCAAAGATGCCCCTCCAAAAAACCTGAAAGACATCGTAGCTCCTTGCCCACGTTCTTTTGTCGTAGGGTTCTGCCGCCGTCTGGCAACTCGAGTCGTCAGAGCTCGCGATTGGCGTTTGAAAGGGGATCAGGTGACTGCATGTTGTACTGCGAACGACGCCACAGTATCGCGCCAAGTCTAAGAACTCGGTCTCACGAACCCGGATACTTCAACATGAGCGCTCAATTGCCGGAGCCCGCCTTGTCGTACAGTGCACTGGTCCGGAACTTTTTCGCCCCTGAAGTGATGGTGCTCGTATGGATGATGGACCTAGTCCGATCAGCTAGGCCTTAGATAGAGTGGTTCTTCCATGTGTACTTACCCAATCTTGACACCGCTGAAACATCTTTCGATGGCTACGTGTGTAGCACAATCTTTTAAGCGGCGCTTCAACATCGGTTCCCCCGCGTTGCGAACACTCGTGATTTTGCTCATGTAGGAAACTGCGACGCCCGTACCGTGCCAACGTACCGGTCGGGAGAATGATGTAAGACGTGCTTGAAGACGACAGGGTGTGAAAGTATGCAGTCTGGAATAAGGCAATGAAGGATATGGTCGAAGTGCTCTAATCCTCGAGACAAGCGCGAAGCATACCTTTTTTATGATGAGGTTTGGCGGGCGGAATAGAAACCTCGCAATGGTAATAAGATATCGTTATTTGGAACTTGTGAAAGCTGTTGAAGGGGATTAGACTTTCGGGGCCGCGACGGACACCACGAGGATGGAATTTCGCTCGAAGCCGCATATTGACCTGCCCAGCAGATAGAACGAGTCCGCGATAGCATCTCGCTGACGGCTTGAGCTGGTACATTGGTTAAATCCTTCCGTCTCCACCCAGATGGTTACGGATGTTCTGTAAAGTCAAAGATGTGATTGGTGATATTCGCCGGCCATATGTCGACACACTGAATATAGCCTAACCTGTAAGCTTGTCAAGATCGCTGTCCAACGCAGACTTTGCGCTGTCTTTGGACCTTGAGGATTTATATTTCTCCGGCCGAGCAGAATCCTCCTCGATATAAGGTGTAAAGACCAAGGAAGAGCTGCAGTCTCGATCAGGTGGGCGGATATAAAGTGAGATTTGCGTAATAAGAGTAGATAAGTTGTTGAGATGATATATAACTCGACAGAAGGAATAAGAGAGAAGGGTAACAAGATGGTAGAGTGAGCGGCGAAGGAGCAAGGCGCCTGAAGTTCCACAGGCGGTTACCTAGCCTGCCACGCCTGCCTGCGATGAGGATACCCGCCGTCGTGCGCTGTAGATCTCTGGGCTCGGTTGTCTCATTTATGAGATTCACACGTTCCGGTCGCTCCTGCCACGGGCTTTGTTCTTCCATGGAGGCGCTAGGAGTGGCGGTTGAGACGATTGGAGCTATGCCAGAAGACTGGGAGCACTCATCCCTCGAGAAAGATAGCCCGGCCATGCAAGAATACGGGAGAGAAACACCATTAGTAAGACGACAAGATCGAACGAACCCGTCATGCTCTACACTCTCGCCTTCTTAAGCAAATGCCCGAGCTCTCGCAGGAACAACGCAAGACCTTTCTCCAGCTCTGGAAAGCATTATGATATTTGAGCCTAGCCACCGTCTTCCTGCCGCAGAGGTTGCAAAACCATCCATGCTTTGTATCTGACTCATAAACCAGAAATAGTATAGATAACGGGAGAGCTGATGATGGAGCTGCAGATGCTCTATGTAAGTTTTTATCATTCGGGCATAGGCTTTAGCTTTTCATTGCAGACATTGATGGTGATCTGCTTGGTCTGGGCGCTCTGGCTGACTCCACGGTCGCTCAGGCGCGTCGGACTCTTGGGTTTGTGTTTTTGAGCTTGACCAGCGCTGTTGCTTTCTTTCATCGGGTCATTGACCCCTGTATTAAAGAAACCATCCATCATGTTTGCCGGCTGTACGGGCACATGATCCACGTCGAAAAAGCCATATCATCCAATATCTTCAACAAAAAAATGACAGAGGACATTGTCCGAAGGAGAAGGTCATGTTGGCCGGTTAATGGTCCCTCGGCCAAGACGTCAAGCTGCAGCTTTGCATGGTAGATGTCTCCGGCGGGTACGTAACAGCAATCTGTCCAGGGCGCCTAGAGAGTGTCTCCAGCGCTGCTTACGCACTGGCCGGTGAGTCTTTCAACCGGTCTGAC
>QQTW01001505.1_pt1 | contig 16336 bp, 19 predicted proteins | sample 1904831 | NCBI WGS metagenome assembly QQTW01 (sample SAMN09435610, study PRJNA476489) | Subsurface metagenome, whole genome shotgun sequencing project. | reverse complement strand
GTCTGGGTTTGTCCCCAATATCTTGTCCAGGCATCCTACTTTTTTTTGTGCCTTTCACGCTACCCTACCCGATCCCACTTTTTCGCGTTGCACCCAAGATTATTTACACGTTCAGCAAGGCAAGCCGATTTAATTACTACAGCTTAAAAACGCCGAGCGATTGCAAATAAGAGCTTATGGTCATCCAAAGTAGAAACAATTTTTATACCCTAATGTTTACAATACGCTAGGGTAAAAGGAAGCCAGAACTCACAAAATAATCAACTTTAGTGGCTTATTTAGATGGGCAAAAGGTGTCGTCCATGACAGAATTTATTGTTCAGCAAACAAGTATAACTACGCAAAATCGCTCCCAGCCTCAAGACCAAATCCGGCGCTGGGTGTGGAAATTGTGTATTGCTACTTTAATTTTGATGGCAATTGGCAGCGCTACCCGCGTTATGAATGCAGGCTTGGCGTGTCCTGATTGGCCCTTGTGTTACGGGACGCTCGTGCCAAGAGCGCAAATGAACCTGCAAGTATTTTTAGAGTGGTTTCATCGCTTAGATGCGGCGTTAATTGGGGTGGGAGCAATTTCTTTAGCAGGTGTTTCCTGGTGGAATCGCCGTCAATTACCAAATTGGCTGCCTTGGGCGGCTACTTTTGCCCTGGGTTTAATTGTATTTCAAGGCATATTGGGCGGGCTAACTGTCACGCAATTGCTGCGTTTTGACCTCGTAACTGCCCATTTAGGCACGGCATTATTATTTTTTAGCACGCTGTTAGTTATTGGTACAGCCCTTACTCCCTATACTGGCACGGGGACGGCGGGTAAATTACCTTGGATCGGCTTAACGGCGGCAATTTTAGTATATTTGCAAAGTTTGCTCGGCGCTTTGGTTGCGTCGCGATGGGCGCTGCACCAGTGCTTGGCAGTGAAAGCTTTATGCAGTGTCATGTACAGTCACATTGGCGGCGTAGTGCTGCCTAGTTTGGCAATTATTGCCGTAGTGTGGATGTCTTGGCGGACTCCGGCTTTGCATCCGGCTTTGCGGCTTTTGGCAAATATGGCGGGTGGGTTATTACTATTGCAAATTTTGTTGGGGATTGCTACCTTGCGCTTACATCTCCAAATAGAACCGCTCACCGTAGCTCATCAAGCTGTAGGAGCAGCATTGCTGGGATCTCTTGTAGCTTATACAGTTTTGGGATGGCGCGATAGCGCAAGCGCGCCCGGTTACGAGCTTCGCGCTTTTTCGGTGGAAGTAAATCATTAAATTGGGCAACTTCTTGCTCAAAGCAGTAAGAAATGTACCAATTATTTTTTGCCTTTTATTTATGTTGTTTCAATGATTAAGGACTTAGTGTGAGTATGATTGGGACTAGCGTCTCTCGCCGCCATGAAAATTTTTCCGAAGTTATTCGCAGTTACTACCAGTTAACAAAGCCTCGGATTATTCCGCTATTGTTAATTACGACAGCTAGTAGTATGTGGATTGCAAGCAATGGACAAGTAGATCCTCTATTGCTGCTAGTGACTTTAATTGGTGGTACATTGGCTGCGGCGGCTGCCCAAACAATTAACTGCATTTACGATCGCGATATTGATTATGCTATGGAACGTACCCGCCACCGTCCTTTGCCATCAGGGAAGGTACAGCCGCGAGATGCGTTGATATTTGCGATCGCTCTTGGCATACTTTCTTTTACTTTACTAACAGCCAAAGCAAACTTACTTACCGCTTTATTGGCGATGTCTGGCATCGTTTTCTACGTTGCTATTTACACTCATTTGCTCAAACGCCACACTAGCCAAAATATTGTGATTGGTGGCGCGGCGGGAGCAATACCTGCATTGGTAGGTTGGGCGGCAGTTACAGGTACATTAAGTTGGGCGGCTTGGGTAATCTTTGCGATCGTATTTTTGTGGACTCCGCCTCATTTTTGGGCGCTGGCTTTGATGATTCGCGATGACTATGCCAAAGTTGGCGTACCTATGCTTCCTGTCGTGGTGGGGAACGCGGCTACTACCAAGCAAATTTGGCTGTATACCTTAGTTCTTATTCCTTCTACCTTTTTGCTCATCTATCCCTTAAATGTTTCTGGGGTAGTTTACGGTGCTTTAGCTGCGTTTTTGGCAACTATTTTTATCAAAAAAACCTGGGCATTGCGGCTCGATCCTGATAGTAAAGAATTAGCTAGAAGTCTATTTTTTTACTCCATTATTTACATGATGGCTCTTTGCGCGGCAATGATTGTGGACTCTTTACCTATTACTCATTACCTGGTGAATGCTGTGGCTACAGGCTGGCAATCTCTTGTAAGCGGTTAGGTTAAAAATGCGATCGCACTTTTCCAATAAAAAGCGCGATCGCTTTACAGAAAGAGTAAATTTAAGATATTTAAGGATGGATAGTTATCCCTACAGATGCTCAGATACTAACTTGTTTCATTCTTTGCCAACGGCTAACAATGATGTACCGACCTCTTTATTTAGTTTGTCTAGATAAACCTACGGGTGAGGTGTTTATTTTAGCAGGTGAAGAAATGCAAATATTGATAGATCGTAATGGTAAATGGAAGTTTGATGTATGAAACCGAACTTTGAAGCAATGAATAAACAAGAATTACGAGCTTACTTGCTTCAGCATCGAGAAGATAGCGAGGTTGTAAGTGCTTATATTGAAAAACTGAGAGGAGAAGCAAACTGGGTAACATTTCCCGCGCTCAGCTCAATGGAAGACTTAGACAATATTCCTGAATTTTTTAACAAGCTTCGTATTGATGGCGACAAAGAAAAGTCGTAAATTAAATATCTTCTCCCGTTAAAATAGAAATTGCCCGTGAAATGTATATTTAGGGAGAAAGGCTGATGGCTCCCGCCGTAAAAATTGAAAACTTACAAAAACGCTACGGCTCAGTAGAAGCAGTAAAAGATGTTTCGTTGCAAATTGAGTCAGGGGAAATATTTGGGCTTTTAGGACCAAATGGAGCGGGAAAAACGACAACTTTGCGCGTACTCTGTACGCTATCTACTCCAGACGCAGGGAAAGTTGAAGTATCAGGTATTTCCGTTGTCGATAATCCGAGAATTGCCAGACAAAAATTAGGTTATGTAGCGCAAGAAGTAGCTTTAGATAAGGTACTGACAGGGCGCGAACTCTTGCAATTGCAAGCATCGCTCTATCATTTGCCCAATAATGCCGCCAAGCAGCGAATTAATGATGTAATTGGCTTATTAGGTTTAGCAGAATGGGCGGATAAACGCACTGGTACTTATTCGGGTGGTTTGAAAAAACGCCTAGATTTAGCCGCCGGATTGCTCCACGCACCAGATGTTTTAGTGTTAGATGAGCCCACTGTAGGGTTAGATATTGAAAGCCGTTTTGTAGTGTGGGATTTCTTGCGTCAACTTAGAGCCGCCGGAACTACAGTATTAATTACCAGTCACTATTTAGAAGAAATTGACGCTTTAGCTGACAAAGTAGCGATTATTGATCGCGGGATGGTAATTGCGGCAGGAACACCAACAGAGTTAAAAGATAAACTAGGAGGCGATCGCATTACGCTCCGCATCCGGGAATTTTCCCCAAATCAAGAAGCCGAAAAAGCTAAGGATTTATTGCAAGCTTTACCTTTTGTGCAAGAAGTAATTATTAATAGCGCTCAAGGTAATTCTTTAAACTTAGTAGTTACTCCCCAAGCCGACGCACTAAGTAGCATTCAAAAATCGCTTAATGAGGCGGGTTTACCTACTTTTGGCATTGCCCAGTCGCGCCCTAGTTTAGATGATGTCTACTTGGCGGCTACAGGGCGCACGTTGATGGATGCAGAGCTTGCGGCGGTGGGTAGTCGGGATGTAAAGGCAGAACGCAAGCAAAATATGAAGTAGATAATAAAAGTTTTTTAAAGTAGAGAGACAACTATAAATGAGTAGTACAATTACACCCCCCAAACCCCAAACAATCGCGCAACCAGGGGCATTTCATCAATTAGATACCGCAAGTTCTAATGGTTTTACCGATTTAGTTCAAGAAACTTTAGCATTAACTCGCCGCTTGTTTATTCAATTGCAGCGCCGCCCGTCAACTTTAGTTGCAGGGATTATTCAGCCTGTAATGTGGCTAGTTTTATTCGGGGCGTTATTTCAAAATGCGCCATCGGGGTTATTTGGCAACAGTCACAGTTACGGACAATTTCTCGGTGCGGGGGTAATTGTGTTTACAGCCTTTGCGGGGGCGTTAAATGCAGGTTTACCAGTAATGTTTGATCGCGAATTTGGTTTTTTGAACCGCCTATTGGTTGCACCTCTAGCTTCTAGGTACTCAATTGTTCTCGCTTCGGCTTTATTTATTGTCAGTCAAAGCTTATTGCAAGCGGCGGTAATTGTGGTTGCCGCAGCCTTATTAGGGGCGGGTTTGCCGAATATTGCTGGATTAGGTGCGATCGCCTTAATTGTTTTTTTACTAGCTTTAGGCGTAACTGCTATTAGTCTGGGTTTAGCTTTTGCTTTGCCTGGACACATTGAATTAATTGCCGTTATCTTTGTCACCAACTTGCCGTTATTATTTGCAAGTACCGCCTTAGCGCCCTTGTCGTTTATGCCCCAATGGTTGCAAGTAGTCGCAAGTTTAAACCCCCTCAGCTATGCTATTGAGCCGATTCGTTACTTGTATTTAAATAGCAATTGGTCTATTAGTAGTATCGTAATGCAAGCTCCCTGGGGAGCCGTTAGCTTTGGCGGGGCGATGCTAGTTTTGTTAGGCTTTAGTTTTGTAGCGTTAATTAGCATTCAACCATTATTAAAGAAGTCGCTTTCTTAAAAAACTCATTTAACCATACCCAAAAACCGATGAAAATTACACCTAAGTTCATTTTCGGCATTATAGCCTCAGCGAGCCTTTTTTCCTTGCTAATTCCCCAACTAGCCAAGGCGCAATCTACCCAAATCAATCCTTCTACACAAGTCAATCCTTTACAAGATTTCCAACCCCAACAGGGCGATCCTTTTTCGTCTAGAAATGACGATCCGACCGGAAGTATATTTGATTTAATTCATCGCGCTCAACTCGGCAATTCTCGTAGTAATGAGGAGTTTAATGCCGATAAAAATGAAGATCTCAATGATGCGGCAGCAGAGTTTAGAAAAAAGCAACAACAGCGCATCCAAGCTCCAAGTCAAGGGGGTACGGTAACGCCAATTACTACGCCGTCGTCACCGGATGCAGCTAACTAGACTACCTGCCTAGGCTAATAGCTAATGTTGGCTTCCAAAGAATAGAATTGCTGATAACGAAGGGTTTAAGAGCAGAGCTTAAGCCCTTATTTTTGCGAGTAAGCTATTTAAATAAGCAAAAATTTAGGTGGTGTCAGTAAAAACATTTGACTTTGACCGATAGGCGATCGCGTAATTGGTAATGTTAAACCAATAATTCCAGCTTTTTTCAAAATTAAACCATCATTAGCTTCACCCCAAACGAGCATTGATGCCCATGCTCCTAAATCTGGTTGATGACCGATTAGGGCTAATTTGCTGGTAGGTGAATATTGCTGTTGGTCTAGCCAATTTAACCAAGAGTGAATATTTCCATTGGGAGCAAGATCGGTAGATACTTGCAATTTGCCAGTGGGTTGCAAACAACTGAAAATTTCCGCAGTTTGATGTGATCTCACGAGGGGGCTTGTGAAGATCCCATCAAAGCGCAAGCCCAAGTTGTACAAGCGTTTAGCTACTTCCTTTGTTTTATCTTCTCCGATTTTTGTTAGGGATCGATCTTCATCTTTAAGTGCGGAGTCTCTTTCTTGGGCTATACCGTGACGAATTAAATACAGTTCCATCTTTTAGGCATCAATTTTACTCAGTTTCAATGGGGTTATCTCTGGGACTCACTAATCGCAACAATTTTTGCTTAATTTGAGCGTCAAACACTTCCCATTTCATGCGAGCGTAGGCAGAATTTTCATTAAAGCCTGACAAAAAGCCCATCGGAATTTCAAATCCACCCGCTCCAGTACGTCCGCCACCAAAAAAGCGCCCTTGACTATCTTGCCCAAAAGCTTCCTTAATAAATTCATCGGGGTCGAGAGTCAGCTTAGTAGTTCGCAGGGAACCAATTACAACTTCTAACTCCTCGTCTTCATCGTGAACGATGCCAAAAACTACCGCCGTGTGGACGTTTTCTTCAGTAACCAAAAAGTCTGCTGCTTGGGGAATCGCATCGCGGTCATCGTAGCGCAAATAACCAACGCCAGCAATGGAAAAGTTATTTTGGACGATGCGATTTTTGAGACTGCGCTCAATTACATCCATTACTCGTTTAGAGCGATTTGCTTGGAGTACGGCGTTGAGCAACTGAGAGTCGTAAAACCGACTTAAATAACCTGCGGCTAAAAAATCTTCCTCTTGCGCTTGCATTAATCTATTAGTATCTGATCGCAACCCGTGCATCAAAGCCGTAGCGCACTTGACATGATTGTTGATACTACTATCTAAAGCCAGCAAGCCAGCCTGCAAATACTGAGTGAAAATTGTGGCGGTAGCTCTTACCGAGGGGCGCAAGTCGCTAAACTCGGCTTTGAGTTCGCCTTGCAGACTATGATGATCTACTAATACTACTACGGGAATTTGGGCTTCTTGCACCAATGGCATTAGTTGGCTAGTGGTTCCCTGGTTATCAATTAGCGCGCAACCACCATAAACGGATAAGTCTTTGGTTTTGGCATTTTGCAGCGTCCACCTTTGGGCGGGTAAACCTGTAAGTTTAACTAAGGCAATATTTTCTTGGTGACTCAAAGTACCCGCATAGACTATATCGCACTGGATATCATACTGCTCGGCGATGAGTTGGTACGCCCAAGCACACGATAGCGCGTCAGGATCGGGAAAATCTTGGAGAATTACTAACTGTCTTTGGTGTTGGTGTCTTTCAAAAGTTTGTCTGAGAGCTTCTATTTTCTGGCTAGGTAATAGAATACAACGCTGTCCTGGGTAAGTCGCATCAGTATTAGCTTGTGGCGGTGTATTTGGTAGGAGGTCAGTAGTAGGTTGAGTGTCTATATTATCTTTTGGTATTGGTTCTAGAGTTATTGGCAGACTGTCAAAGACTTTTAAGGAGTTTGAGTGCATATTAGGTTAGTTCGTGGGTGTGAGGAGGAAATTTTAAAAAAGATAGAAATAGACAATTCAACTTGTGTCACACCCTACGATCTTTACAGATAATTAGCAATTCAACACTCTTTATACCAAGATATTTCTCAAGATAGAATTTGTAGGCAGGAGATTGGGAGCAATACAAATATCAACGGATTTATATTGCTCCAAAAATTGCTCTAAACACGTCCTCCGTATTGAACAGGTAATAAAGCTTTAGCTGCTTCTTTGGGTTGCAGTTGTAGCGCTGCATGATACGACCAATAAGGATCGCTTAGCATTTCTCTAGCTAAAAGTACAATATCTGCGCGATCGCCCTGAATAATTTGCTCGGCTTGGATGGCTTCGGTGATAGAGCCTACGGCGGCGGTTGCTATTTGGGCTTCGGTGCGGATTTTTTCAGCAAAGGGTACTTGCCAATCGGGACCAAAGGGATAGTTTTTGTAGTCGGGAGAGTTGAAGCCAGAACTGCAATCAATTAAGTCTACGCCTTCGGCTTTCAGTTTTTTGGATAGTTCTACCGAATCTTCTATTGTCCAACCCCCTTCTACCCAATCGGAACAGGATAATCGCGCGGTAAATGGTAAGCGTTCGGGCCAAACTTCTCTGGCGGCGCGAGTAGTTTCAAGAATAAACCGGATTCTGTTTTCAAAGCTACCGCCGTATTCGTCGGTGCGTTTGTTTGATAGGGGGGAGTAGAAGCTGTGTCCTAAGTAGCCGTGGGCAAAATGCAGTTCTAACCATTCGTAACCTGCTTCTAGGCTGCGGATGGTGGCAGCACGAAAGGCGTTTTGTACTTCTAGGATGTCTTCGCGGGTCATTTCTTGGGGGGCGCGCCAAATTTCGTCGCCAAAGGCGATCGCACTGGGGGCTATGGTTTCCCAGCCGCCTTCTTCGTTTTTGAGGGATTGGCTGCCTTCCCAGGGGCGGGCGGTGCTGGCTTTTCTCCCGGCGTGAGCGATTTGAATTGCTGGTACGGCTCCATGTTCTTTGACAAATTTGTTGATGCGGTACAGTGGCTCTATGTGTTTGTCTGCCCAAATCCCAGCATCTCCGGGGGATATTCGCCCTCTTGCTTCTACGGCGGTGGCTTCGGCGATGACAAGTCCTGCTCCGCCTACGGCGCGAGAACCTAGGTTTACTAAGTGCCAGTCTGTGGCTACGCCGTCAATGGAACTGTATTGGCACATTGGGGATACGCCGATGCGGTTGCGGAGGGTGATGTCTTTGAGTTTGTAGGAGTCGAATAGGTGTGTCATTGTTTCTTGTTTAGGGAGCTTTGGTTGGGTTTTAGGGGGCTTGTCTTTGTTTTTTTTGGTTTAGGGAGCTTTGGTGTAGTTTTAAGGGGCTTGTTTTAAGAAAAACCGGATATGGGGGGTCTGCCCCCTGCAAAAGTGTTTTATCTTGAGGTGCAGGGGCTTCTATGCAATAGACCTCTTTTTTCGGTAGGTACGCTAGTTTTGTGTCAGTCTAGTTACATGATTAGACCTGCTTTGAAACTTATTCTTTAGTCGGCTTGAGCCGACTTTAGCTATTAGCCTGGGGTTTCAACCCTAGGCGGGCTAGAATAAATTTTTCATAAATCAACGGGGTTTCAACCCTAGGCGATTTAGCGATTTACAGCGCTCATGTCTGAGTAGCGATCGCCCACAAAACTGTTTTTTGGTGCTACTTCTTCTAATCGCTGTAATTCCGCAGAACTAAGTTTGATGTTTGTGGCGGCTATGTTTTCTTCTAAGTAAGTGCGGCGTTTGGTTCCGGGAATCGGGACAATATCGTTACTTTTTGCCAGCAACCATGCTAAAGCTAGTTGTCCTGGAGTTACGCCTTTTTCTGTTGCTATTTCTTTGACTTTTTCTACTAATTGCAGGTTTTTGTTGAAGTTTTCTCCTTGAAATCTGGGTGAATTTCTCCGGTAGTCATCAGGGGCTAAATCTTCTAAATTTGTAACTGTTCCTGAAAGAAATCCTCTCCCTAATGGGCTATACGCTACTAACCCAATTCCTAATTCTTGAATTGTTGGGATAATTTCGTCTTCTATATCTCTACTCCACAACGAATACTCCGATTGCAACGCGCTAATGGGATGTACGCTTGCAGCCCGACGAATTGTGGCGGCGCTGGCTTCCGATAGTCCGATATACCGAACTTTGCCTTGCTTTACAAGTTCCGCCATTGCGCCTACGGTTTCTTCAATCGGTACAGTAGGATCTACTCGGTGCTGATAGTACAAATCGATGTAATCAATGTTCAATCTTTGCAAGGATGCGTCGCAAGCGCTGCGGACGTATTCAGGAGAGCCACTAACCCCGCGAAAACTGCTGTCTTCGCCGCGTTGAATGCCGAATTTTGTTGCCAGTATTACTTGCTCTCGATGGTGAGAAATCGCTTTGCCTACAAGTTGCTCGTTTGCACCCCGTCCGTACATATCGGCGGTATCAAGGAAGTTTACTCCGAGTTCTAAGGCGCGGTGAATGGTGGCGATGGATTCGGTTTCGTCTCCTGTACCGTAAAACTCTGACATTCCCATACATCCCAGCCCTAGTTCGGATACGGTTAGTCCTTGGTTGCCTAGTTTGCGTTGTTGCATTGGTTTACTCCTATTCAAAATGAATACAAATTTTGCCGAAGTGCGCTCCTGTTTCCATGTACTCTAAGGCGGAGCTAATAGAGTTTAAAGGAAACACGCGATCACATATTGGACGAATTTTGTGCAGGGCGATGGCTTGATTCATGTCTTCAAACATCTCTCTTGAGCCGACATAAATGCCCTGTACTCGTACGTTTTTCATCAACATGGAGGCGGTACTAATTTCGCCTTTCCCGCCTGTCAAAACGCCGATTAAACTAATTTGTCCGCCATGAGCAATCGCTTTTAGCGATTCGTTTAAGGTTCCAGCGCCGCCAACTTCAACCACATGGTCAACGCCTCCAGTTAGTTCATAGACTTTTTTGCCCCAGTCTGGCGTTTGTTTGTAATTAATAGTGTCTGTTGCACCTAAGCTTTGCAATCTTTCTCGCTTTTGATCACTGCTGGAAGTAGCAATAATTCTTGCTCCTAATAGTTTGGCAAACTGCAAAGCAAAAATTGAAACGCCTCCTGTACCTTGTACTAGCACCCTATCCCCTGCTTTAACATTTCCTGCTGTTACTAAGGCATTCCAAGCTGTAACCGCCGCACAGGGTAGGGTAGCCGCTTCAATGTCGGTAAGATGTTCGGGTACAGGCACAACCCCGTCCTCGTGCAGCACGGCGTACTCTGCCAGTAAGCCATCAATCGCTCCACCTAACGCCGATTGCGTTTTTGCTTCGGTAAGTCTGCCACTAAGCCACTTTTGAAAGAATATCCCCGCTACGCGATCGCCTACTTTTACTCGCGTTACTCCTGACCCTAAAGCTACCACTTCCCCCACGCCGTCCGAACAGGGAATTAGCGGCAATGGTAGGTTGGGATTGTATAAACCCTTTACTACCATCAAATCTCGGTAATTTAAGGAAACTGCCCGCAATTTAATCAGTATCTGTCCATATCCTGGGCTGGGATCGGGGCGTTCTATCAGCTTTAGAGAAGCTAAACCAAAGCTGCTAACAATCTCAAATGCCTTCATGAGTGCTTTACCTTTTATTAACCTTAACGCTAACGTCAATTTAAAGCTAAAAAAATTACTAGCTACTAAGTTCTTGAATTTGCTGTTGAATTCTAGTAATATTTGCCTCCAGATCTGAGCGAAATTGTCCTAAAGATGCAATCTTTTCATCTGTTTCTTGGAGATGAAATTGCAAAATTTCTAACACTTTCTGTTTACCTCTTATACCTGTCCGGTCTTCAAAATACAAGTCAATCACAGCAGTAATTTCGTCCAGAGTTAACCCCAGTGACTTGAGGCAATCGATTTTTTGCAGTTTGGCAAGCTCAGTTTGGGTATAATACCGAAAACCTTTACCTTCCCGCTCATTTGGACTTAATAGCCCTAAGTTTTCGTAGTAGCGAATTGTTCTTGGAGTTACTCCAGCTTTCTCGGCTAGTTCTCCAATCCGCATTTTGTCAGTCACTTTAAGTAGTCAAAAATATTGACGTTAACGTTAACTTGATAATAATAAATTTTAGCAACAGTGTCAATCCAAATTTATTCAGGCAGAGGCAAGCACACGCTAAAGCTAGTTCTACCAGGTTTAGAGTCTATAGTAATAGCTCCTTTGTGGCGATTTTCGACAATGCGCCGCACCGTCTCTAATCCTAGTCCTGTACCTTTGCCTACGGGTTTTGTTGTGAAAAATGGCTCAAAAATTCGCGATCGCACATCTTCGGGAATACCAACACCGGAATCAGTAATCGTCACAATTAAGAAGTCGCCCTTGTTTTTAGTTACAAGTTCGAGAATGCCTTTGTTGTCCATAGCATCAACAGCATTATCAATTAAATTTGTCCATACTTGATTGAGTTCGCTGCCATACGCCAAAATTTTGGGAATTGTGTCATCATACGACCGTTTCACCGTAATGCCTTGTTTGAGCTTGCAAGAAAACAGCCGAATTGTATCTTCAATTCCTTGATGCACGTCTACAAGTTGTTGCGCTCCTTGGTCAAGATAGGAGTAAGATTTCATCGATTGCACGAGTTCAGAAATTCGTTCGGCGCTGCGTAAGCCGCCTTTAATAGTTGACATGACTTCAAAAGATAACCCTAGCCAGCGCACGCCCATGTCTCGTAGTTCGGTAGGATCGTTGCGCCAGGGAGCGGTTAATTGGTCTAAAGTTTCAATTTCAACTCCCGCCTCTGCTAAAGGGGTTGCCAAGTTCCAAGCGTCTTCAATTCCGTAGTCTTCAAGCCAAGTTAAAAGTTCATCTTCGCGATCGCCTAAGGTTACAGGATCGATAGATCTATTAACTATTGCCTCATAACCGCGATCACGTTCTTTAGTCCATTGTTGCACCTCCATTTCTGTAAGTTGCGATCGCCCAGTAACTAAATTCATCCGTTGCAGTTCAATCAAAGCAGGAGTTACATCTTTGAGGGCGCGAACAAGGGCGGCGGCGGGGTTATTTAGTTCGTGGGCAAGTCCCGCCGCCAAGGTTCCCAGGGCTGCCATTTTCTCCCGACTGCGAATAAAAGACTCTAAACCGCGCGATCGCATTGTTACGGTTCGAAAGATAATTTTTTCAAAGGCGCGATTCTCATGCAATAAGCTCAAAAAATCTTCACCAGTGAGTCGATGTAGCTGACAGTGGCTAAGACTTCGCAGCGTAACGGGGACTGTTTCGCCTGTTAAGCTTTGCAATTCGCCAAAAAATGCTGGTGCTTCGTGCTGTCCGATGGGCATTTCCATACCGTCACTCTGGCGAGTTACTCCAATGCGTCCCTCAGTCAGAATAAAAAAGCCCAGAGATGGTTCGCCTTCGCGGACTAATACTTCTCCCTTGTTCAATTCGACGGCTTGGGCGCGATCGCACACCCACTCTAGCCGTTCTGGGGACAATACTTGAAACAACTCTAGCTTTAATAACTCTTGAGTACAGAGCATGAGTAAATTTCTAAAACATTAGAAGATAGCCTAGCAACTATTTTTTTATCCGGCTCAAATAGAAGTTACAAACCAAGCAGCAACAGAGGTATGGTCAGTTTGACGAGAGCGTTGTAAACCTTCTTCGAGCAATGTGATCGCTAGGTTTGGCAATACTACAGACTCGCTAATTCTTTGACTTCCACCATTAGAAACGATTGTGAAGTACCCCAACTTCGGCGAAGCAAGTTGGGGTACTTCACCTGCCCACTATAGTAGTAAAACTTAAGTAGTAAAACTTAGCCTTTTCATACTCTGGTGCTTTGACAATTTGGAGAAAATCATTCCACGTGCAATCAACCCAAGTATCTGTTGGTAATTTCGTTTGTAGTTCGCTCATAAGTCGCCACCCTCAAACTTTTGGCAATTAGTAATAATCGTAATTTATTTGACGTTCTCTAGTTTCCAGCATTGAGTTGCGATCGCCCAATCTTCTTGGGCTTGAATAACTAAAACCCTCGCACTGGAATCATCGGTAGCAATATCAACATCCATAGGCGAATTAGCATTTTTATCAAAGTCAATTTTTATGCCCATAAATGCCAAAGTTTCGCAAGCGGCGGCTCTTATCGGTGGCTGATGTTCGCCTACACCGCCAGTAAAAATAATTGCATCAGCGCCGCCCAGGGTAACTAACATAGCGCCTATATGCTGACAAAGCGACTTCACGTACATATCAAAGGCTAATTGAGCGCGAGAATTGTCTTCTTTAGCTGCAACAATTTGGCGCATATCGTTAGATAAACCAGAAATACCTTTTAATCCCGAAGCAATATTTAGCATTTCGTCGAGCTTATCTGCGTCATAACCTTGTCGTAGTAAATGAATTAAAATCCCTGGATCGATACTCCCGGAGCGGCTACCCATCATTAGCCCATCTAGGGGCGTAAAACCCATCGTGGTATCAATACTTATCCCACTCGCGATCGCAGCTATAGAGCAGCCATTGCCCAAATGACAAGTAATTAGGCGCAAAGACTTTATATCTTTATTCAACAATTGAGCAGTACGCCCAGCGCAGTATTCGTGATTAATCCCGTGAAAACCATAGCGGCGAATACCTTGCTCGAAAAATGAGTAAGGAATCGCATAAACCGCCGCCTTTGGTGGTAATTGACTATGAAAAGCTGTATCGAATACCGCTACTTGCGGCACATCTGGTAATATTTGCTCAATGGTGGTAATGCCTTCAAGATTAACCGGGTTGTGAGCGGGAGCAAAACTAGCAAGATTTGCGATCGCTTCTTTCACCTCTTTTGTAATTATCGTAGCTGTGCGGTAATTTTCTCCACCATGTACTACCCGATGACCGACTATATTAATTTCTGATAAATTATTAATTACTTGCGTATCGCCTTTAGATAACGTATCGAGCAGACAAGACATTACAGCCATGCGATCGCTACTTGGTAATTCTTTTTGTAATTCACCACGATTACTTTTAACTTTGAGTTCTGCTATTTCTTCAGAGTAAGTCCAATCAATTGTCGCTGACCATAATGGTTCTAATGGCAAAGCTGGTAAATCATCGCCTATTTGGTACAAACAGCTTTTTTGACTGCTAGAGCCAGCATTTAATACTAAAATTTTCATATTTGTTTAACTTAAAACTCCTGCCTATACCGAAAAAAGAGTATTGAGGCTGATAATTTTTCGCATCTACCTACAGAAGTTGCTTACTAGACCTTTTAAAATAGTTATAGTTATTAACATATATAAACCCTTACCCTAATACTTGCGATCGCGTTTTCAGATGACCTAGTTATTTGTACTTAGCCTTTACCAAAAAGGCTTGCAACGCAATTGTTGGACGGCGGAGAATTACCCCACCAATTTTTGCTAGAAAGCAGAGTGTTAGAGCTAGTAGAGGGAGGTATTTATTCCTTCAGAGGCGGTTATGGCGGTCAATTTTGCCCGAACTTCTACTTCAATTCAACGTTTGCAGCAAGTTTTTACAACTATCGATGCTGAAAGTTGTCCGTATCATTTCAACTTTCATATGCACACAGTTTATTCCGATGGCAAATTTCAGCCAGAAGAATTGATTGATCGAGCTATTTCTATTGGCTTGCAAGGGTTAGCGATTACCGATCACCATACTATTTTAGGCTACAAAACGGCGCAACGTTATTTAGAAGACTGGAAATGGAGTCATCCCCAAACAGAGAAACCCGCGCCGCAGCTTTGGAGTGGGGTAGAAATTAATGCCCGTATTCTCGATATTGAAGTTCACATTCTTGGTTACGGCTTTGAACCGTCGCACTCTAGCTTGCAGCCTTATTTGCAAAGAAGCGCGGCTAAAGGCGATAGTTATCAAGCAGCGAATGTAATTGCTTCTATCCACGGAGCCGGAGGGCTTGCAGTCCTCGCTCACCCAGCACGTTACAAAAAATCTCACTTTGAATTGATCCCGGCGGTGGCGCAGTTAGGTATCGATGGGGTAGAAACTTACTACGCTTACAATAACCCCAATCCTTGGCAGCCTAGCCCAACAGAGACGCAACAAGTACAAAATTTAGCTGTCATTCATGGCTTGCTTAATACTTGCGGTACAGATACTCACGGACGCAATTTACTTCAGCGCCTTTAAACAGGCTTGGACACCTACAAAAATATACCTTCTCATTTATGAGAAGGTATTGTAAAGCAATGTTAAAAATATTAGACAACTTCCGTCCTAAAAAGCAGCCATGATAGTAATAATACTGACACTTGTTAAAGCTACAGCAACACCCATAGCTATTGTGGAGCCTAAGTTAGTCGATTTTTGTGTAGGTTTCATGATGGCTTTTATTTAAATTTATTGATGGTATTAAATTTATCATTTTGCTTGTAACTCTACACATAAAAGTCTAAAAACTTTAATATAGTTAAGGTTTCTTAACATATAAGCGGGTGAATGCTCAACGAATGATCGAGAAAAGACGCACCATAGCGCGTCTCTACAAAAGGTATTAAGTAACTTAGACTTCTTGCAAAAGCTCAAGATATCTAATAGATTTATTGAAAAATTAATTAAACCAACTTGCCCGATTAGACTAAATAGCTGACTTTAGCAATAAGCAAGCAGGCTTTAACTAACAAACTTTTAGCAAAAAGTCCTTTATTTTTAAACCCATTTGCCACCTCTAAAGCGCCACCGGGGGAATAAAATTCGCATCACTGCCCAAGATAAGAAGTAGGCTACTATAGACACTGCCGTGTAGTGGACGATAAACCATCCTAGGTCAAAATCGTTGCGATCTATAAAAGGTAAGCCGACAAACTTGAGTAGCAATCCTAAAACAATGCCTTCGGCAATACAGGCAAAAAATTGAAACACACCGGGCCAATCGTGATCCCACAGATACTGCTGCAAATAGTTATACAGTATGTCCCACAACAAGCCTAAAACGCCTACCCAAAAAATTACCCAAAAGAAAATCGGGTGAAAACTATAATCGCCAGCCGCAGGACCAATCAAGCCAAAGGCAAAAGGTAAGCTAACGATTAGTCCAATCGTTGCAAGCAGAAATATCCGAGTTTGCCAACGTCCAAATAAAATAGGTGTCATGGTGTTTGATTAGTTGCCCACTTAATCCATTGAATGAAAGAACCCAAGCCATTGAGGCGACTTGCTTTTGGAGCGCGCGCTCTTGCTAAACCA
>QQTW01001504.1_pt1 | contig 16336 bp, 15 predicted proteins | sample 1904831 | NCBI WGS metagenome assembly QQTW01 (sample SAMN09435610, study PRJNA476489) | Subsurface metagenome, whole genome shotgun sequencing project. | reverse complement strand
GTCCCACATACAACAGAACGCTAGATAGTGATTGGCTTAATTGAGCCGGCAGAATGGACCCTAGTCAGTGATTCATTGCAAAGTTCGTTCGGCTCGTTCACTCATTTGATGGTTAGTTACTTGAGTCATTATTATTCAATAGCGCTGTTTGTCCGACTTGGGATGAGCTTGTCAGGGCTACTATGTGTCTGCATTGCGCCTTGACTACACAGGATCGACGCCAAACTTTGTCGTTGTGGTATTATGATTATGATGATTATTGTTGTTGTCATATTGCACTGTGCGCGTTCCCCCCGCCTTCCAGGTCATGCCATGCTTTGCCTCGTCCTCTTCAAAATACCTCTGACGTCTAAAATGTGTGTTCTTGCAATGAAATGTCTTGATCATCTGCTGCCAATTTAATCAGATAGAAAAGCCCATGGTTGACTATCCGTCTAAGAGAAAACCTTTCCTCATTTATCCCCTGCAAAATTGGCTTATGGAGGTATTCCGTTGTCGGTGGTAAATTGGGCTCACGACACTCCGTGCTTAAGTTAACCTACCTAATTCATCTGCCCTCGGCCTGACCTGCAAAGACACACTGCAGCCTAACTTATCAATAAACGTTAGGGTTGTCAGCCTCCTCCGTCCCTTCTATCTCAAATTACGCCGTGGGGGCAGAACACGATCAGTGTGAACTTTGATTATCATCATTATTGCCAATATCAAATCGTTCCACTTGTCATCCGTCTTCTGACTTATTCGTACAGCTACTTTCACGGCAAATGTTCCCGGCCCGGCACCGAACATTAGTACTCCGCACTCAAGGATCAACAATGAATCACTGACTAGGGTCCATTCTGCCGGCTCAATTAAGCCAATCACTATCTAGCGTTCTGTTGTATGTGGGACAGAGACACGAGCCAGGTAGAAAAGGACTACTGTACAAGTACGCATACATCCACAACAACATCCAACGTCGAGATTCTTCGCGTACCGTACTCGCACGGAGCCGGCCACTAAGGCGTGCCAGTCACTAAGGCTACGCTCTGAGTATCAGGGTGGCATGCGCAATTGCGCCTTACATGTTGAGGCATCCACTGCTCCGAGTGAGACTCGGCAGCTGCGCTGAGAGTACGAAAAGCATGCAGAGAACCGGTCGCATGATTGACTTTTGTTGCTGACTTTCCTTCTTCGATAGCTACCTTAGTGCCTAACTATTGGACTACGGTCTAGTTGAGTACAAAGTACGAGGGGTTTCTCTCCCCAGCGGTCACCAACCAGTTTTTACTCTGCCCGAGGAGCCCACCGTGGTAGCAGCGATCATCAACACTCGACGGGCAGCTCAGCTCAGCTTAGCGGCCTAGTCGCTACGCCATCCAACGAGCATCAATGTCATCCCCCCTGATCTGACACGGAAGATGCACTCCACCTGCTGGCGATCACGGCTGAACCTGCCACTACCCAACATCAGCGCTGGTAGCGTCCCGTCATGGATTCCCAATCGAGAGGCGATGGCGCCTGTCAGTCGGTCTCATCACCAGCCTATCGAACGCCCCGTTCACTTTCATTGGAGATTCTAAATACCAAATTCTCCGAGAAAGTCAGGCTGCCTCATCTGACTCTCGGCCACGTACAGTGCATCCGTTTAGCGCGGCAGAGTAGTTCTGGTAAGTTAGCCTACAGCACTCAGCGACATGGTCCATGCATGGTCCTATAAGACGCCTCTCCCTAACGGTCAATAAGATTGACATCAACAACAACGTATGCGAGGTGCATCTAGTACGTACAAGTCGGGACTCGTACATCAAGCATGGTGCATCAGGCCGCTGTCAGTGTTCGTAGTAGGTACTATTTCCTGAACTAACACTGGGCGCCACCATGCCGACCACCATCGTCCATCACTGATAGACGGCATGGAATATAACCTCTTCCCATCGAGACACACCTCTCAGGATCATGTCCAAGCTTGCGTACTTGTACATTATGCAGGAATGCGGACATAAAGGATACTTTCACACCTGCGAGATCTCGTATTCCGACCTCCAAGTCAGTGATCCGCGCTACTAGGAGTTCGAAGTTACGTATCTCATGCAAATCTTTCAAAAATTGAGTCTAGAAGCTACGCTTATGGATCTTTTCTATTGAATCTTCGGCTTGGGAAGTCAATACCATATCACTTGGCGTCTCGTGCAAATGACCTCCCCTTTCACATCCACAGTCAAAAACTTTATGGCATGTTAAGTTACTTTCCATTAGCTGAAGATCGATTCGTCCAGTGTATTCAAGGGAGTTTCTATGGAGTAGGTCGAATGCTCTGGTTAACGGCCCTAGCCTACTGTACAAAATCATCCCTTTCACACGAGCTTGGTAAATCGTAAATAAGGTACCTCAACAATCCTACCCTAACCGTAAAAGGAGGAATTTTGTGAACTCATCAATTGCCGGTGGGCCCCCAGGTAGACTGAAGGAGATCATTTTTGGATGTCACCTTTCATCTCTAACTTACAGCTGGAAGTACGTTGCTGTTTCTCTGCGGATTTGATTCATCTCATCATTATTAATGTTCATGCCTGACCTTTAAATCTGGGTTGACCTCAGACGGGATGAATACTACCTGTGACAATCGCTGTCATGTCAAGGGAGATCTGCACCAGTGTCTTCGTCCTGAAAAGTTGGACCGTTTGCCGTTCCTAGCACATATTGGAAGGCACGGAAACATACTTGTCGTTGCTTTTAACCGCTGCAGACAGTGTTTGTCAATCTTATACTCTGGCCCTACGCTCTTGAATGGTGCTGTCCTTTCACACATGAGGTTTAACTAGTCCGCACTCTCGGGTTAACAGCACAGATCGACGTCTTGACGACCGAGATTCTTCAGAACGGAACTCAAAGCTCTAGAGCCTCAAGCTGAATGTCACCCAGCATGTCCATTTCTACCTGTTGGTTCACATCAGAGCAACTGCCTTCCCCTTCTACCTTGGAACAATTACGTCCAGAGCCTAAGCAACAAAAGAAAGACGGACTCGGTGTTGGCATCTCAGCTCCCACAATCCAGTCCGCGCGTCATTGCAATCTGAAAGTCCAGCTTTGAGCCGGCCGCAGACTGTTCCTAACGGCGAAGAATACTGTCCTCCTTGCTAGTCACTATGCTTCTCCTTTGAGGCTGCTGGAAATCCAGTCTCCGTCCCATGGGCTAGCTACCAGGTGGTGGCAGATACTCCATCCTCAGCATCCGTGAGGGCGTAAAGCATCGTTGAAGGACACCTGGGACTTGAAGAAACTCCCTTTGATTCCAGTGTCGAGTCCTTGTACAAATGTGACTGCAAGAATACGAGACCACTTCTTGATCTACCCGATTCCCACTCAGTTCTCTATCATTTGACGATAGAAGGAGATCAGCTTTCCTATTCCATGCGCTTGTGTCCAAGTAACCACCATCAGGTTCGTTTGTGCCGCTACGAGGATTCATTCTGCGTACTTTCATCATCTCCAGAGTGCTATTGACAAGTCGGAATGGTCATCAGTGCCTTCATCGTTCACTACATTCAGCAGAGAACATTGCCTCAAGTGAAGGAGTGATAGTTCATCAAGCGGGTCGATGGCCAGGTAAAACGTGACCCATGCCATTCCGACGCCAGACGGACGTCCGTCGAGGCCACCTTATACAGTTTCGCTTCGCTTCAATATTCTATGTTCAAGGAGACCCATCCTCCTACTTGTTTTGAACTGGTGGGTTCTGTACGAGTAACTGAGTACACACGTCGCAACTAATCAGTTGAGTTAAATCGTGTCACGATGCCGGATGTATTACTGTTTGCATCCAAGGTCAAATCGTTTCACTTTCGTCAAAGGAAAACTTGCCTTGTTTTCTTCATGGCCAGACGCTACGTCAGCGGTGGTGTCAGAGTGGCCTGATGCTCGGTGACCGGCCATTACGTGTCATAGAAACTAATCTGTTCCTAAGAGAACCGTGATGACCCGGTAACAATATAGAAGTAACATCACTTGTGGAACGATGTATCTTTTCCACGTGTGAACGATCATTCTAGAACCAGCAAGTTACCTTGCATACCTTCTAATGCTCAATAACGCCCAACAACACCACGCTTCCCGTCCGTAAAGGCACTCACTCACTGATGCAGGAATGTGATCCGATCAGCCGCATCTTCCTCTAACCCACACTTCTCCCTGAAATCCCCCACCTCTCGTCCCCTCCGCTTGACGATGTCCAAAAACCGATTCAACGAGCAGCTCTTGCCAGGTCCATCCTTGCACTCTGGCATCGCCACAATGCCATCGTTGACATTGATACGTACAAAGACATCTTCATTCCGCCGACCACCACCATTCGTCTTCTCCGAAGTAACCACCCCGGCCAAACAAGCCAACCTCTCAAAGATAACCCTTCCCCCCATCGGCGTCACCGCCGACGTCCTCCATCTCCTCGCATCCACAACCCTCGTAACCGGCAACAGCTCCTCGTCTCTCAAAAGCTCCAGCGCCGCCAACATCGGCACGACATCGCCATCGTGCACGAAACTAAAGAACAACGGCCCCGCGCCTGGCCCCTCCGCCAATAACGTCGCCGTCGCATTCAACCACAACCAGCCCATGACCGGCCCGAACGCGTTCCCCGGCCCCGCGCGATAGAAATGAATCACGTCGCGCGCGTACTCGAAGTTCCGCCAGTCAGCGTGCGTGAAGACGTCGCACCACGGACTACTGCCTCGCACCAGAGTCTCGAAGCCGCAGAGCTCTTGCATGCTGTAGATCTCCGTGTCGGTGAAGCGTAAGTCTGGGTTCTGTCGCTCGAATCGGTCGGCTATGGCGGGAAGATATGTTGAGCGGAATCTCATGAGCATGGCGAGACCGAGGTCGTGTCCACGGACAAGGTCGGTGTTGTACAGGAGGCAGGTGTCGCCGGGCGTTAGGGTGTTGGCGCCTAGGTCGGGACTTTCGGGGATGACTTGTAGGGTTGCGCTACGGTCTGCCCAGTCGAGGCCGAAGAAGCCGGCGCTGAAGTAGCGGGCTGTGTCGATGACACGGTTGGAGTCGCTAGCCCACAGGGTGGTTTTTGTATCGGTATTTGGCGGTAGAAGGTGGGCGTAGCGGGTCCGGAGCTTGACGCCTGTGGTGAAGGCTTCGAGAGTTCCGGCGTAGGGACCGGTCGTGGTGAGTTGTTCGTGGTGACTGTCTGGGTCTGGTATGGGGGTTAGTGTGGTCCTTTTCTCTACCCCTGAACAAGAGCCGAGGGTGTACCGTTGGTTAAGTATTCCCAGTCGTTGACAAAGTCGAGATCCCCTTTGAGTGTCGTATTGGCGTCTTTGATGCGTTTCAGGAGGTTGAGCATACCTGATACCTACGTCTTAGCGTTCAACTCTACTCGATGTTGTCATGGTAGATCACAGGGTGGTAACCTACGTTCTCCAGCGCCCTTCGTAGGGAATCTCTCAGCATGTCTGGAAATCTACACAAGCACACACATCAGCACCACTCTATCCTTAAGAACGAAACAAACAATCTTGTACGCGAACGTTCAATGCGTACTGCCTACGACATGAAGTAACCCAAGAATGTGCCACAACCCGGGTAACCAACCATATGCACCTGCTCAACCCTACAACCATCCGGAACCCCAATCCCACCCTTAACAACGCCCTCTTCCTTCTCAATCCACGGTCCATTTCCCCCAAGATGGTACAACAAGTTCCAACTCCTTGCAATCGTGCCGCCTTCCGTTCCATGGCTTCGCTGCGGATGCCACCAACTGCCCCAACTCGATGTGTATGGTATTTTGGAGTAGAAAGATGCCAAGGAAAAATGCTCGTCGCTGATGCCATGGAAAGGCAGGGGTGAGGGACTTGAACTGCGTGTCAGGAAGAATGATATGAAGCCGAATAGGCAAACAAGAGCGGAGAAAGCGATGTATGGGCGGGACATTTTAAGGGATATCCTGTCCATGCTGGTACAATGCGATTACACGAGAGACCAGAGCGGTGCAGGAACAGAGAGACAGTCAGTAGGAGGGGAGAGGATTGTTTGCGATTTGGCTTGGTCACATTTGTACGGAGCGTACTGTTCAGGTCAAATATTAGATCCCGCAGGTGGTCTACCGGTGGTAGTTGCCCTAGACCAAAGGATCGAGAGATACTCATACCATCCGTGCGTAGAGACACATTTAAAGTTTGATACTCCGAAGCGAACCATCTACGCTCTCGTTGTGCACATCTTTTCGCAAAGAAGCAATCCTGCAGGCTGAATAGCCTTGATTGCAAGATTATTGGCAACGCCCAAGACATGGAGAAAATACTTTGATGTATCCTTCCAAGCACTTATCGAAGTTGTGCAGTTCAAAGCAGTCTCACACACTTTACAGTTTATTCCTTTTCTAAATCTATACACCCAGACGCACATCAAAATCGGCCACCTCCCTCTTTTCAAACACTAAGCAAATTCGCCCCTCAACTGTCACGAAAACTGAACGAAGATGAATAAGGCCAACTAAGCATCCAACCTCAATCTTTCCAACAGGCCTTCAATCTTCCCCAATAGAATCCCATAATTAACAGCGTCGCGTGCAAACTCATCGCCCGCAATTTCGCCATCCAGCGTCCTCACACCCCCAGTAGCAAATTGCGTTTCGAGGTCTGCGGGCACTGGTGTCTTGTCCGGGGAGTATGAGCTGACGTCGATGGCCTCGTCTTCGGGGGACTTAGAAATGGCTTCTGTGTCGGCCGCTGTGGCGATGTGACCGTCTTCATCCATCATTTCTTCGATGCCGGAGTCTTCGAAGCGCAGACGGAATCGTTCGGAGAGATAATATCTGATACTGTCATTTCGGTTCTGTTAGTACTGCGAACGATAGTGTAGCGAGGGTTGATACATCACTTACTCATCTAATAATTCAATACTGTCGGTTTCCTGTCTGCCTTTGATCCTGGCAGCACTCTCTTTGATCAATTCCGCAAACTCATCCTCGTCGATGTAGCTCTCCAGTCGGTAGGCAAAGTACCTGGCTGCAAATTCTTCCAGCCGAGGGACGCGCGTGAGCCACCCGGCGCGGATGACGTCGTAGATGTCGATAACTTCTGGCTCTTGCTCTTGCGCTTGCGCTTTTGGGTCGCCTCCCTGCGGCGCGGCATTTGAAGACGTGGTGCCGTTGCCCAAGGTGCTGATCACAACGGCTGCTTTAACCTTCAGCTTCTCGATCAGTAGTAAATCCGCAGCGAAGAGAACGTCGACAGCAAGGTCGAGGGGGAAGTCGGCTCTTTCAGTGTAGAGAAACGTTAGGACTATTTCGAGGACTTCGGGTGAGCAATCAATAGGGATTATCTGCAGATGTGGGGTATCTTGAGCTTCGCGGAAGGACGATGAGAACATGGTGAGGAAGAATTCTGATCGGAGGAGCATAGCACGGTGGGCAGGAAATAGCGTGGATTTGCGCGACTGGCGTGTTCGTGACGGCGATCGGGAGGGTCGTGATGTCGGTCCCACGGGTATTCCGTTGAGAGGGCCCAGTGTGTTCCGTGTGGGAGGGGTTTGCGTGCCGTGAAACGAGTCCTCCGAATCTCCATCCGCAATGTCATCTGCCTGTAACAGTACGTCGGCGAAGATACCATTCGTCCGGTCCCATCGAACCTGGTTGGCCTTGCTCGTATCTATATTTATCTTATGGCGAAGCACGTTATCTCGGTACCAAACTTCAAGTTGATTTCGACCTCTCTCGACTTCTTCCGTTCTCCGCTGACGAGCCAGTCGTCGATCGCCACTTTCAAGTATACCCTCCCACAACGTGCGGATTTCCAGTTGCCGGCTCAACTTATCAATACCCTCGAGTACCTCATCTTCTGTATAGCCTGTTCCTGGGCCTCCACCGACATCTGTGGGTATCTCGCCCAGATATATGTAACGTATCGCGACATCAAAAGCTTGCGGTGGAATCGTAGCGGGTAGTTTCCAGGTGGTGGTTTCCGGGGCGGCACTCAATTTCTTCTTAAAGTAGGGGGATCTTGCCGAGAGCACGAATTTGTGAAGATGAAAGATCTCATCGGCGGTGGCGACAGTAACAGTAATATCAAAAGTTTGAGGATGATCACGAGTTAGTAAGGACGTAATATGTGAGGCTAATGGCTGTAGAGGATCTGTCGATTTTGAGTAATCGTACTGCAGTAGAAGGTTACGTATTCGATCATTAAGCGCATTGTACAGACATCTGCGAAGAAAAGACGATTAGTCTGGCGTAGCACATGGAAAGCCATTCAACAATAATTATACCTCTCGCCCTGGAACGTGTCTCTTTCGCATAATGCGCCAGATTCAAGGAGCAGCTGAACGACTTCATAGTGCCCACAGAGACTGGCCTTGTCAAAAGCCTTATTAGTTTACTCCATATCGAGCTGCGAGTATAGACGACATTCAACTCTCTGGGACTGTTCTAAAGGCCAGACGTCGAGCAAGAGGAACCACCGAGTATGGAAGATCTGCTTACCAAGATTAGAGGTGTATAGTCGAACGGATCTCTCGCATTGATGTTGGCTCCCTCCGTGATCATCTCCTGACAGACTTTGAGGTCTCCTCTGCGACAAGCCTCACACAGTATCGCGAAACTCTCGGTGAAGTCGAGGGGATTATCTTCCTTTAACCTGCCGTCCTTAATCAACTTCTTCTCTTCATGAAGACTGGCTTCCAGTTGATCCTTTCGAAGCACCATATTCATCGACTCGGCCCTTGATTGCTGGTGATTGTGGCAGCAATTCGACGTCAATGCAAACTCCGCAGTATAATGACGCAGAGCGTTGTGGTCCAGTGGCGGATAATTCTTTATCGATAAAGGGCCAGTGGGTTGCTGTGGTGATGGTAGGAACTAAACACACCCTGAAGCTCCAGCAAGAACGACTCCGATTATGCGCCCAAGACCAAACCACCAAGATCTCATGCATTAACACTTCTTTCGTTCATTCATGCGCTTCTCTCAAACACATTGTCATTGATAATTGCAATTGTTCAACCTTGAAAACTAGAACTACGAAACATACTCGAAACCAACATGTCGGACTCGGAGAAGTACGAGGTCTTGGAGAAGATTGGTGAGCTGGAACCATGGTTTCTGGGGTTGAACTCAGTTGACGCTCTCAATCAAGGTCACGGTTCATTCGGCATAATACGAAAAGTGAAGAGGAAATCCGATGGCTATGTAAGTAAACTGCCTTGGTTGTATATGGTATCGCGTATATACTGACACATGACGAAGGTCCTGTGTCGGAAGGAAATCAATTACGTTCGAATGTCTCAAAAGGAGCGAGAACAGCTTCATGCTGAGTTCTCAATCCTCAACTCGCTTCGCCATCCCAATATTGTGGCCTACTATCACCGCGAACATATCAAAACGTCACAAGATCTCCACCTTTATATGGAGTATTGTGGTGGAGGGGACCTAAGCCAAGTCATCAAACGACTGCAGCAAAAGCATGAGTACGCCCAGGAGGAGTTTGTTTGGGGTATCTTTGCTCAGCTAGTAACTGCTCTGTATCGGTGTCATTATGGAGTGGATCCGCCAGAGGTGACTGGCAATGTCATGTGCTCGGGAAATAACGCAGCACCACTCGCATTGAAGGGGAAAGAAGCCAAACCGATGATATTGCACCGAGACTTGAAGCCAGAGAATGGTATGTGAACATCCTGGCTTGGAAAAGTTTCGCATCTGCTGACAATATCATGTGAAGTCTTCCTCGGGGCAGACAACTCAGTTAAACTAGGCGACTTTGGCCTTTCAAAGCTCATGCAGTCACACGATTTTGCTTCGACGTACGTCGGAACACCATTCTACATGTCGCCTGAGATCTGTGCAGCAGAGAGATATACGCTACACTCAGACATCTGGTCACTGGGGTGTATTATGTATGAGCTCTGCGCCAAAGAGCCGCCGTTCAACGCAAAGACCCACTTTCACCTCGTCCAAAAGATCAAGGAGGGAAAAGTTGCGCCATTACCGGCAATCTATTCCGCAGAACTACAAAAAGTCATCTTTAGTTGCCTCAAGACAAATCCAACACAACGCCCTAATACCGCCGCCCTTCTTAACCTACCAGTTGTAAGGCTTATGAGAAAGGAAAGAGAGGTTGTGGAACTTGGAGACTTACTCAAGGCTAGAGAGAATCTAGCCACGCAGAGGATGAAGGAAGCAGACGATCTTATCGCACGTTTGGACATGGAGAAGGAGAGGATGAAACAAGAAATTGATGCCAGCGTAAGACGGGAATGGGAAGTCAAGGCACGGTTGGAGATCGACCGGCAAGTGCAGGTTGAAATAGAACGACTGCACAAACAGTTTGCCGTTGAGGTTCGTGAAAAGGTGGAAGTCGAAGTCCAGAAGCACATTCAGGCTGCCGTTGCTCCCAAGGAACCACCGGCAGAGGTCCGTGACGATATCCCCGTGTCATCCATCAGCACGAGTGGCGAAACCGACTTCCCTTCCATAACGGACCTTAGTGAACTCTCTATCGAGTCACCAACGTCCTCCAGATCAAACAAATCAAACCCGCTCAAGAAGAGCACACGCACACCTTTTAGTCGATCGAGAACCGTGTACGACTCCCCCATGGACGTCCAGATGGGCGAGCCATCACCTATGTCAATTGACTCTCTCTCCCTCTCACCCAGACGCGTGGCGCCAGCAGCAACAGGCAACCCAAAGAACATCTTCACCGCAGCAGCAGAGCAGAAACTCAAATGGGAACCACAACTCGCCTACTCCGACGATGAAGAAGACGAAGTTCCAGAGCTCCCATCACCCACACGCGCCAAAGCATCCAACGACCCATTCAAGATCCCCACCCGGCCAGGAATGCTCCGGACCAAAACCGCTCCAATGAAGAAGCTAAATGCCCAACCAAACCTCTTCTCCCACGTCTCCACCAAGCCACAAGCCCAAGCGCAACAGCCTCTGCAGAAATCTCCCACGCAGCCAAATGTCCGCTCCGCCCCACAGAACGACAGAGGCCAGACATCGCCGAACCGCCGCCTGTCCAAGATCCCCTCATCCGCGATCCTCGTCAACGACCCTGGATCTCCGACTCGTAAAGCTCCTCCGAAACCCACACTCCGCAAACCGCATGCGGGCGGTGAAGATATGTTCAAGGCCGTGATGCAACGTAATATGGGTGGACGTACGCTTGTCGAGTTGGCACAGGCGAGAGCTGGTGGGAGATCTCTGGACGAGGGTAGTGTGTCATCAGATGAGGGCGCGGACAAGAAGGCTAGGAAGCAGACTATTGTGGGCGGGGAGATTAAATTGGCGGCGAGGTTGGCGGATAGAAGTGAGGTTATTTGGGATCCGGAGAAGGATGAGATGCCTAGTCCGTTTCTGGTCCGCAGCGGGAAGGGAATCATGAGGAACATTCGGTGATGAGTTATGATGGATTAGACCGCATGCTTACTGATGTCATGAAGGCGTCACTCTGGTGCTGCTGTATTCATATGCTCGCCTTCTCTTTTGCATTCTATGACTGTCAAAGTCTTAGACTTTCTGGCATTGTCTTCGGTTTCAGAGGAAAGAATCGTCTGGTTGGCGTTGGCAAATGGTTGTTGGTTGGGGATTCGGTACGGACCAACGGCAGCATGTTTTATGTTCTGTTTCCCCTCTGGTAAATGGAAGGTCACAATATGGATTATCCAATGGTTAATCAAGCCCTACATCTACCTTCTATTCCCTATGATCGTGGTTGTGTTGGTCCCAAAACTGTACGATCGTCGTCCATCTACCGACAAGTGTCCCTGAATCCTTCTCTAGTTGCTCGAGTGAACATCGCCGCCGTACTGCACTCGGCGAATCATGGTGCGATCGCAGTCCTTGATAGTTCGAATTCCAGCTAAACCCATGCTGATATCCAGATCCTGAACCAATCATCATTATTAATTTGCTCGGGCTGGCTAGAATGAAGCATGCTTACAGCGAGAATGCCCTGAAGCACATTCTTGGCACCATTCTTGCCCCCAATGGCCAATCCATACACAAAAGGCCGTCCAATCAGTACACCCTTGGCGCCCAAGCAGAGAGCCTTAATGACATCAACGCCAGTCCTAACACCAGAGTCGAACAAAATAGTCATCTTGTCGCCAACAGCGTCGACAATCTCCGGCAAGACCTCTAAGCTCCCAATTGCACCGTCCAACTGCCGTCCCCCATGGTTGCTAACGACAATGCCCTGCACGCCGACCTCCAGTGCCTTCTTCGCATCCTCGACATGCTGAATACCTTTCAAGACGATAGGTCCACCCCAGTGTTTCTTCAGTAGTTCCAGTTGATCCCACGTATGCGCTGCTCCGGAGAAGACATCGGCTTCCCAGGCGCGAGATGCGCCGAACACGTCGTCGTCAACCTCTTTCCCGGTCTGTTCCTTGAACTTGGAGCGGAAGACCGGATCGCTGAAGCCGACCGGATGACCGACGCCCGAGGCGAAGGGAACATAGGCACTGTCGAGGTCACTTGGTCGCCAGGAAAGCGCCCATGTGTCGAGAGTCACAACGAGAACTTTGAAGCCCACATTCTTGGCCCGATTGAGTAGCTGATCTCTCGTCAATGAGACTCTTCAGGATGAGTTGAGATTGTGTCAAGTTAGCGACTAACAGAGATGGTGATGTTATCATCTTGCGGCCAGTAAAGCTGAAACCATCGGTGACCATCGCCATTGGCTTTCGCAACATCCTCGATACTAGTGCTGCTCGCCGTTGAAAGGATATATGGCAGTCCTAACTCGGCAGCTATTTCTGCAACACCCAATTCCTTGTCTTGGTGAAAGATGGCCTGGACACCCACGGGAGCGATCAGAAGCGGGCTGTCATACGTGTCTCCGAATAGCTCAATTTGAAGGTCACGGTATGTCGTCGGTCGAAGCATGCGGGGAATCATCTACTTTGAAACACTATGAGCGGTTGATAGCTGCGTATACTGACGAATTGCCACCGTAGTGTTTGAATTAATATCTTTTGCTGCTTGCCTACCTTCCACTGCCTGAATGCCAGCCGATTGGCATCCATCGTCGCCCTCTCCCCTGCGCCTCCAGCAACATAGTTGTAACTTCTGGATCCCAGAGCCTTCTTAGCCTGTTCCTCTAGCTTGTTGGGATCGGTGGTGACAGTGGGAAGAATATTTCTGAGTAGGCCATCCGTGTATATCTGACTTTGATAGGCACCGTATTTGCGGGCTTCCTGATTCGGTGGATCCTGTACCCTTGGCATGGTGATGAGATGGAACGATGATAAGGGGATTGCTGTGGATGGATTAGGGCACAATGGCTCTGCTCAATGAAGTATACAGCCTGGTGTAGTGTGGAAGCTCGCAACCATCAAGCAAAAGCTGAAGCTCATATGAGGTAGAATATTGTGCTGAGGGGGGTTCTCCGTTGATTGAATACTCAGCTCCGACCAAGGTGGGGATCATCATGGTAGCTAAGGTAAGGTAAGTTGACCGAGGCACAGCTTGCGACAAGGGTCTCGGTCATGAATAATCCTACCGTCTTATAACTGAGGTGATATACTTATGCGGGCGTGTCCTCCAGCAAAATAAGACTGGAAACTCAATAGGTATTGTATTTCGCCTGATGCAATGTAAAGCGAATGTCTGTGAGTGGAGAGGAAGAGATTGTTATGTCCAAAAAGTAGTGACAACGCCCACAGTACTCGTAGTATAACAGGCAGCTCGGAGGTAGCTACCCCGCCAAAGCGGGGGTTACTGCTCGAACGGTTATTCAGGCCCTCGTAGAACTGGATGTGGCTATATACCGTTCGGGTATTACAGATCGCATCAACTGCACCTCAACTGCTTGTGGCTATTGCAGCTATCTTGCATGAAGAGATCAGAATAGGTCGCGCCCGAACCGACAGTGGTGACAGATAGCCGTGTACAGATATGTACTCTCATGCGACTGTTTGCGGTCCTCTCATAATTTGCTCTGGTGCACAGGTAAGAGCAAAGGCTAGGCAATGACGCTGTACTACTCCGCCCGGCCTGGGTATCGAGCCTTGGTGAAATCCCTTGATTCGCACTTCTCCCACTGATCACTGACCACCGCCGACCGCCAGCCCTTTACCTACCCCTCCACCTCTTCTCCGGATAGCCGGATCTCGGAGATCTCTTTCGTGGTCACATTCCTCCAATTCTCGACAGGTATCCAGCCTATGTAAGCCCGATCGCCGAATCCACCAATCCAATACACCTCTTCCACCACCAACCTCACCCAGTAACTTTCGTGAATGCTGTTTCCTGGTAACCAAGCTTTGGCGTCTTTGTGATGTCTGGTGAAGCACTCCGCGATACCTTCATCTTCCACTGTCCGCCCCGGAATCTTCTCCAGGTGTCCGAGTAACGAGAAGCGCGGTAGGTTCGCAGGAGAGAACTTGTAGGGGTCTCGTGAAGGGCGATGGTAAGGTGGAGGATGCCATCGGAGAGAGAGCGAGATGTTGCTGCCTGCCTCGACATTTTTGAAACTGGTAGCGATACCAATTGCTAAGATTGTTGGATTGCCCGTGGCTTGCTCGCAGTCTGCATAGTAGTCCATGAGACCCACTGGCATCCCACCCAAGCCGAGAGGTCTGTTCTCGTTCGCTGAGAGGTCATCTCGAGGTCGGCCGCCGTGTGGGGAGGGAAAGACGGTAGAGAGGGTGGCAATAGTCGAAAGATGTAAAATTCGCCGCGCTTGAACGGCTGACTCGTAGGCTGTGGGAATCCTGAAGCCAGTGGAAGATTCGGACGGATTAGTGAATATGTGTTGAGGAGCAGGCAACTGGTAGGAGACAGCGAGGGGAAGGAGAACAAATGAAAGGATGGTGATGATCTGCATAGTGAACTTCGGGAGATAGCAGGAGATTCTTCAGTTCTGATTTTTCAGAAGATAACTAGATTCTTCTCGACGATGCTGGATAGCTGTCATGTTTCTCTGAATTGATATGCACTGAACAAGCTTCAGTTAACTTTCTTGCTACGGGGCACGTAGGTGAAGATTGTAGAGATGCACCATGGCTGCTGTGAGGGCACGACCCTTCCCAACGATGACTCATCCGTCGGCTAAATCCATTCAGCGACCACAACGCCGCGATCACCACCTTAACACTTCAGAGACAGCCCACCACAACTTTCGTAAGTCGCTTCCATCGAGCCCTTACCTGTCGTATCGCTCAGCTAGTTCCTTCCATCAGCCAGAGACCGACAATAAGTACCTTGAGTGTCACGCCAGCTAACGTCAACTTCGCCACTTCAGTCAAAGCCAGCGAATATCGAATCCATAAACCTACCACATAACAAGAAACTGCAATCATGGGTAAAGTTCACGGCTCCCTCGCTCGTGCCGGAAAGGTCAAATCGCAGACACCGAAGGTATGGAATTATCGGCTTGGGATTCTTGCGAACCACAGACCCCACAGTGGATCGGGAAGCGCTTCCGGAGCGGTTCCGGTAGAAGCAGGGTCAAGATTTGACTGACGAAATTCTGGCGACAGGTTGAACCACAGGAGAAGAAGAAGACCCCCAAGGGTCGGGCGAAGAAGAGAATAACATACACTCGACGATTCGTCAACGTCACCATGACCGGTGGCAAGAGGAAGGTAAAAGGACTCTATACTTTCTTCCAGGATGTGGTAAAGTTCCGGCTTTGCTATCTTTGCTGCTATTTACTTTTCGCCTTATACTCTTCTTTACACTGCTGAATGTATATCAGATCGGATGAACCAACAAATCATTTCGACGACGTAATTGCTGCAGATGTAAATCAGCGACAGCCCACGGATGACGATTACCTGGTTGAGATCTTGCGTGCCGCCGTGATATGAAGTCAGATTCTACCGCTCTATCAAATATGGGGCGGACAGGTTAAGAGCAGTGGGAACCGGCTAATGCTTATCCACACTGGCAGTGAATAGTACCTTGGACTGGCTAATCGCCTATTGACTGGGGCTTCACTGAATTAGTGGCGATGATCGATTTCAGCCAAAGCTGTTGAGTAGGTAGGTCAACTAGGTGCATGAGCGGAGCAGAATGTACTTAAATCCCCATGATCATACAGTAAGGTAATCACAACCTCTACGCATGAGAGTAATCTTGTGTCCGCAGATCCAGCTTCGATTTGGTTGTAGAAGCACTAAGTCAGAGATTGAGAAGACACCGCCCAGCCTTTATCCATCCCAGGAAAGTTGCACCCGCCTACTCGGCCCTCCACACCTCCAATGTATCTTTATGATGTTGGGTTTGGGTTCATCTAAAAACAGCCATCAGCATTATCCCGGAACTTTACCACATCCTGGAAGAAAGTATAGAGTCCTTTTACCTTCCTCTTGCCACCGGTCATGGTGACGTTGACGAATC
>QQTW01001503.1_pt1 | contig 16342 bp, 15 predicted proteins | sample 1904831 | NCBI WGS metagenome assembly QQTW01 (sample SAMN09435610, study PRJNA476489) | Subsurface metagenome, whole genome shotgun sequencing project. | reverse complement strand
CCCAAAAAAAGGATATAGCATAGTAGTTAATATATATACCTCCCCACCTTTTCCACACAGATATAGCTTTTTTCACCAAGCCGAGGTGGGTGGGTGGAAGAAGAGAGAGAAGAATCTAATAGAGAAAGAGAATGTAATAGAGAAAAGTAAAATGGAAGGGCTATGGATAGATAGCTGTAGGGGTGGGAAAAGGAGGAAACGATCGGTTGTTTATCTGTCTATCGCAGCGGTGGTGGTATGGTAGATGGAAGGAAAGGGTGTTGAGATTGGTTGTTATTTAGAGTTTGTTAGATGGTGTTGGATGGTGTTCGACTGGACTGGACTGGACTTGATAGCGAAGTAACTGGAGATCGATTGTGCAACTTGCATGGATGCGTAAAAGATGGCTTAAAGGGGGACACAGAGAAGTCATCTAAGTGGCTGAAGCTTTTATGATATTGCCACGAGGGAATTTGATTTCTTCGAAATAACATCCGGTCAATAAGTTCTTCGGCAGACAAAAGACGGAGACCAAACCGTACACATTTTCTTGACTTACTTCCACCTGCCTTGACAAGACCAGACCCTGACTCAGCATGACCATCTCGTCACATTGCGCATTGCCCATCACATAATGATTCATCGACGACCGAGCGCTCTCACCATTCAGTAATTCCAGAAATCATCATCCGCCGGCGCCTGCTGTTTCTTCCCTGGCATGAACTTCCCTGCATTCGCACCACCTTCCTCATGGCCGTCACTGTCGTCCCCAAATCCCCAACCTCGCACCGCGTCCTTACGCCCACCCATACCATCACCCCCAGTCTTGATTCCCTGGTTCTCCTTCCCAGATGCTGGTCGCGACTGAGTCTTCTTGGGTTGAGGTTCCGGGTCCTGGTCGGTAGCATCCCATTGCGCATTCATATCTTTGACAACTTTGGCTTTCGCGTCCGGGATGGGCTTCGATGACTGACGACTGGCGCCTCCGGGCGACTCGTCCTTTAACTCGAAATGGGGATCGAAATCCTTGCGGCGGTCTTTGAGATTTGTGACGGTGCTGAGTGGGTGCGCTCCTTTCTTCTCCGGGCTTCGATTCATGTCGTCAGCGAAGAGGTCGTTCTTGTAGAGGCCAGCGCCCCGGTCGCCAGCATGGCCACGAGGGAGACCAGCTGCACGTCTGCCGCCTGGAGGAGTAGCATCGTCTAGAAAGTCGAAATGCGACTTCGAGTCAGGACGGGCTTGTGGTACGTTGGGATTCTTCGGCGGGCTATTGACGTTTGTCTCATCGTCACCCCAGCCGAAGTGGCGGACATCTTGGGAGCGGATCTTCTGCGGGAGTTTTTCTGGCGTAGAAAAGTCCTCGAAATCCCATTTGGACTGATGTTTGGACTTGGGACGAGACGGTAGAGGTTGTTCGGCCTTCTTCGCGGCTGGCTCGTCGCTGAAGTCGAAGTGGTTGAATTTGGTAGGGTGAGGTTTGCGGGCCTTTTCTGGAGACTGCGCGCCAGGTGTTGCAGGTTGTTCTGCTATGTCCTCGAAGAGCCGGTTCGGTTGAAAGTTCTTCCCGGCTCCAGCTTTTGCAAGTGGAGCATTCTCCTTCTGCGGTGACGCGGGTCTAGGCGAATCGTTACTCTCTTCCCCAACGAACAGGTCATGATAATCTCTTGGCGGTGGTTTGGCCGACTGATCTTTTGAGCCAGGCCGGGCACCCTTTTTAGGCGAAGCTGGTTTTTGCTCTTCCCTTGGAGGGTCTTGGTGATTGTCGCCGAACAACTCGTCGTAATTCCGAGGCGGTGGTCTGGCGGAGCCACGAGGAGCAGCGATTGTGGGCTTCTGGGATGCTTCGAAGTCCTCATCCCGACCAGCGAACAGCGAGAGACTAGCGTGTGGATCTCGGGTGGGATTCTTCCTCGGCTCGGTAGGCTTGGTTGTGATTACAACCTCATTCGGATCTCGAGAGCCATTGCTTATCAATGGTCTTGAAGTAGCCGATGAAGAGGCAGCAGCGGCACTCGAAGTGATGAGTTTTACATGATCCTTGCCGTCCCGGATGGGCCAATTCTTGCCTCGAGAGCCAATGACTTCAAGTTGCTTCAGGACGGATGCCTGGTCCCAGAAAAGTCGGAGCTGTTGGATTTTTCGGTGGTCGTCGAATTGAACAATGTGGATCTGCATGGGACAGTCAGTTTTTCGTATATTAACTACAACTGAGTTGTAGAAAGACGTACAACTGGAAAAGTGACGAGTTGATCGGCGAGGAAATTGTCATCGAGTCCTGGTAAATACATGCCACCGCCAGTCAGGAATTCGATTGTGGTGTCGACCTCCAAGCATAGGGCGTTCTCGCTTTCAATGGCGTGTAGAACATTCTCATGTTTCTTCTTCAAGATCTTCTGGTGAGCAGTCAAGTGTTTCGCAATGACCTCGGCTTTATGAAGGGTTGTCAAGGTGGTAATGTAGTTGAGAGAACCGTCAGGCGCAAAAGCAGAGGCCTTGGGATTCGCTAGATAGCTCTCATATACAGCTCTGAGAGACGACATCTTGAGAGCATGAAATCCTTCCTTGAGCTCGTAACGCGACAATGTGGTATGGGAGGGGAGACTGGTACCAAGTGAGGTTGCGGTTGCTCAGGACCGGACTCGAATTATATTCAAGGGATTTGTTTACATGCGAACCCTGAGCCTGGGGAAGCACCGCCAAGACTTTCCTCTCCTTCCGCTTATGACGTACTTTCACTGTATCTGAAACCAACCTTAGGGTTCGGTCAATTCAGATCTCCTGGGGCAATTATCACTGAATCAACCTCGAGAATAGCTGCTTGTACCAATTGATCTGACCCTTACCATACAATCCATCATTACTGGGAAGGGTATAACTACCATGCTCGGCCGATTGACAAAAAGCATGGGCACAAGTGGAAGGCCAAACAGTAGGTAAGGTAGGTATTACAAGTACCAGACCCTGAGGAAATAGCACTACAACTTCTAGGTATCTAGTGCACTAATGCCGAGACCTCCGATCCGAATTGCCAGTCGTTTTCCATTGGCTTTATACGGGACTAACAGTCCAGCCGCTAGTAATTTACTGTACAACTATTAGTATGCATCGGGACCTAGTCTGGTGGGGAACTAGGTACCTTAGGTACAAGTCGCTACTACAACGTCTGTGTCTGCCTATTCGCCTTGACCACCTAGATTCAATTAATCTTTGATTCATATAGCCATCCTACTCTCAGCTCTGATGCCCTCTCTCCTTGAGCTCCCGCAAGAGCTTCGCGATGCCATTTGGGCAGAAGTCTACAACAAAGGCAGCCATGGTCATGTCTCCTCATCATACGACATCCTCCGTACAAGCAAGCGAATGCAGCAGGAGCTCGCCCCGTACCTATACCAGACAGTCATCTTCCACTTACATCGCCCTTTCCAAGCTCTCTACTGGATACACATTATTGGTTCCGTCAATCGCTCCTGTATCCGCCGCTTGGTCCTGAAATTCTCTTCAATCGGAACCAAGGTCCCTCTTGACGATGCTTCCGATATTTGGTCTTCCTCCATGAGATCCCTCACCAACCTGGACACCCTGACCTACGAGTATGACCCTGCCAACATCTATAAGCAAGACTCTACCAACCGCATTGAGCACCATCCTGCACTGTCCTCTCAATTTGTAAACGCAATATCCTTGAATCCAAAGATCAGGATGGGCTCCAGCAAGCACGATGGTGCGGACGGGATCCTGTCTTCCAACTCCGCCTACAAAAGTCGTTCCGTAACCCACGCTGTTCTTGCAATCGATGACACCATTCCCGAAGTCCTCGTCCTCCCATTCCGGACCCTCCTAGCGATCAACTCCAACATACCCTTGGAACAAAATATTACCGGCCTCCCTCGCGGCTTTCTCCTTGAACATGATCTACACCCCAGCCGCACATACCTCTTGATCGAAAATCCACAGCGCCCGTCCGTCACTCTAAGCTACCGCAAATCTATCACCCGTCGCTCGACTCATTTATATCCGCAACCAAATATTCCAGCTATGCTTTCGGTCCTCCCTCGCCTCCTCTACCTTCGTCTCGGCTGCCCGACTACCAATTCAACATTCCTTCGGTACCTGCCCCCAACGCTCCAAACCCTTGACGTCGCATTCACCGACCCCGACGCCGAACGTGTCGCCGCAAATTTACACGTCTTCCACCAACGCTGCGAGCAGCTCTTCACTTTCGCCATCGCCGTATCCCCCTTGCACGATAACAATGGTCTTCCAGATGGAGGGCGCCAAATTAAAGAAGGTACACCGGAGTGTAAAGAGGAAGATAGCAAGAAGGAGTGGATGCCTTTTTGGAAGGCTTTGAGGGATATACAAGCCACGGGCGTGAGGGTGTGGGAAGGCGAAGTACCAGGGTTCAAGAGGGCGAAACGGCATCGGCAGGAGGACGACAACCGAGGTTTCCCGTCGTAGCGATAGATGCTGACTACCTGAAGCACTAATCGGAGGGGAATGTAGCGGCGTCACGATGCGGCATCATTTGATGGGACTGGGCGGCTGGCTTTGGCTCGGGGTCACGGGACCATGAATGGATGATGCATGGATTATGACGATAGTGACTGTAATTTAAGACGAGAGGATCACAATTGGGTCAATGAATGGTATCGTACAACTTCTCACTCCTCTACCCTTTTTCCTAGCTCACCAGAATATCCCACCAGTTCAATCATGACAGCACGATGGTATACTTGGTATGCTACTGTCAATCCGAGGAATTCATGACATCCAAGTTAAGTTGAGAATTGTCAATCTTAGACGTTGTGATCGGAGTTAAACCAGATCATGAAAAGGTATCGCTCTATTCTTTAGATTTCGCTGTTTCGAGAGTGACTGTCCGGCTCAAAAATTACATCGCTTCGATCGTGCTGTCGATCGTTACACTCAGAGCAAGTAGAACTGCATTTGCTTTACACCTCTGCTTCATTTTGACTAGCTGCAAAGATTTGAAGTCTCGGACGACTGCATTAATAGTTCTATTACAATAGAAGAAGTTTCCAGCCTTAAAAGATACTTGACCCCTGAAAGCATACGCTCCGGACTTGGATGCGCGAAGGGTTTGCAGCCTGTTTTTGATCAAAGTTGAGCGACGTATATGGTACTCCTCATGTTTTCCTGGTACGATGGGTTTTCCGCCATCCATTGGAGGGGATAGGACGCCTCGAGTGGCTGCCTGGGACACAGCCTCACAATCGACTTCGCTGCATTCTGCCCCTCTTCCTTTCTTTTGCCAACTCAGTCTCGCCATATCTCCATCACTGCTACTATCTCGACTTTGACGAACTCGTGGAACGACAATATCGGTCACAGTATTATCGACAACCACAAACTCCATCCAGGACCTGTGTTTGGTCATTCTCTGGATCAATTGTCACTAGCCTAAGTAACCGCTCCAAATCCCCCTCAATATCCTCTCGACGAAACGGAAGGCTTGGTACAGACAAGCAACAGATCCTACTATCATATCGCAAGTATCTCGACCTGATCGCGCAAACGAGAGCGTCTTGCGTACACTCTGATTAGCAGTGATCGTTGAAACCAACGCACCGGTCTCACTATCCGCCTTGGACTTCCCTTCCTTTAAATCTACATTAAATCACTGGGCCGCCATTCTCAAAGCCTCTGGAACGAGTGAGTCTCAATATGGTCTCAGAAGATGACGTTCAGAGCACTCCAGCACCCTTGTGTGACAGACTCGATGCTCGGATTCAGATCAGCGATGAGATAGATATCAGAGATCCTGACCAGGAACCTGATAACCCCTTGCATAAATCTCAAAATGCAAACGTATCCCAGCCGGAAGGCACTACTGAACCCTACGTCCCTTGGCTTGGAGACACTTCCGATGTAGGGATAATCCCTCGATTCCAGTCGCTGCTCATCTGCCTCGGCTATAATATCCTATACGCGGTTGTTATTTACTTCGCTCTTGTATCTTGCGTTGGTGCCTTGGTCGGTCCGTTTTCGTATCTGGAGACTTGGGCGGGTTTCGTCAGCAGTGGTGCCATCACCGTTAGTGGATACCTTAACTGGGTCATTCCAATATGCGCGTACGTTTTTCTGCTCGAGAATCCAAATTTAAGCAAAATGAAAACTGGGATGATCGTCGTCGTCGGTGCTACCCTTTTTGGACTCCTTTTGGTGGGGTACTACGCGCTCGTATCAAATACGAACATTCCTTACCACCACTCTTCGGGCGAAACGAACAGGACACTTGGCCATTCACTACAAACATGGTCTATCGGAACCGTGCCACAGTCATCCCGAGGATGTAATGCTCGCGTAGATCCCCAGCAATCGTCCCTGTTTTTGCCTGGAATATACGACACACAATTCGCTCGAACGGTGTCCGTTTACAAGAACTCTAGCATGCAATTGGAATATCACCCTGCCTTTAATATGGAATTATTTCATACTATTCGAAGGAGCCAAACCCTTTGCGGCCAAGGCTTTATGGGTAACACAGATTTGTATGGATTAGGAATCCGTACCGGTCTTTATCTACAGTGGATCTCAGCACTATTGGCAAACAACTTACTACCGGACATACGGCAAGAGCTTCAGAAAATCTACCTAGTATTCAGTTTGGCTATCTATCTCGCAACGATAATTGCCAGTTTTGCCAAGACATGTACCTTCAGCATCGAGATTGAGATTATGTACTGGATGTACTTGGGAGGCTATTTATACGTTTTCGGTACGGCGCCATGCTTGATTAAACTGGGATCAGAGACGAAATGGATCCAAATCGATTGGAGGACCGTACTTTTGTTCACAACACATGCTCTCATGTACTACCACGGCGTTTGGTTCATTTGGTACGCCTACGATCGGGTCTTCTCTAGAATGCCTTATGGGACATATCATTTCTTTCTTATTCCTCTTCTGGATCCAAGCGAAGTCTTCTGGGCACTCAGGGACTGTCTGAATCACCTTTTAATCCCCTTGATTCCTCTACTAAGTCTGTTTCCCTTTATCGGCCTCCTTCTCATCCCGGAAATCAAGCATGCCATTCAAGACTCTACCATATACCAGCTCTTCTTTTAAAAAGCAGCTATCTCGGACCGCGATCAAGCCGAATCTATAGAACCCGACGACACGTCTACTAAGACATCGATAGGACTAAGAGTGTATCGATCTATCAAATAGATTTACATGAATTTTCGATGGTTTTAGTACTTACCGTCGCGAAGTAGAGAGGGTATCCGCCTTATTACTCCTATCGACATAAAAAATCGGAGGTCCGTTGGGTTTATACATCTTCGTACGTAGGTCCAACGCTGACAATCAATAGATTCTATCGAATCAAGTGGGCTGCAACCGGGCTTTTATCCTGGATTCTGTCAATAGTAGCTATCGAATTAATCTTAAAATGGAACAAAGTCGGCCGGGTTTATTCCATAACGTCAACAGGCCAATATATGGCTTTGGTTATAGGAGTCGGCAGTTTCATCTCCGTATGCTGGAGCTTGATACAGCAGGAGAGTGTCAGTATTGACTCCCCAGCTTCCGCTCAGCTTTTACTAAATGATTCCAGAAGCGAAGACGTAATCTCAAACGTCGCCAGGCAATCAACCAAAGCGAGGATGGCATTGAACTCGACCCCCTATCCCACACCCTTGCAGACGCTTTCAGTCATGCCTTCGCTCAACCCGATATTGGGTTCTCCACCAACGACGGAGCCCTTTCAAACAATTCAGGCGCCGAAGAGGAAGAGATTGCCCCTGAATCATCGGCTGTCTTTCAAAGACCACACAATGAGTTCTTGATGAGTGGGGCGCTTAATGTCCATCCTGAATTGGAAGCGCAGACACCAGCAAACGGATGATCTGTAACATCCCGGAAGCGACACATCCTCTGAGGTCAATCTCTTCTATTCACCATCTACTATTCTGCCCTAGGTGTCCACGGAGATAGAGCATACTACATGTCCCACTCCGATAATCATGCCACCAAGTACGAGAAACATACAAGCTAATACAGCCCGTCACCGAGGTGCGACAATGCTGAGATTTGAATGGGTAGTCTCCCTTCCAAACTCTGAAAGGGTCCAAGAACAATCATTCTTTCTGCTCCACCAGGATACCACCACCGCCGACTTGCAGGCCATCAATCCAGCAAGGCCCCGGCTTGACAGAGCAGCTCCCTTTATCCTGACTTCCGGCCTCTGTACCTTAGTTCGCTCTTCTGGTATAACGCAGATGTCTGGTTCTAGAGTATGGATCTGCAGGCGAGACAAACAAAGCTCGCGTTAGGCCGAAACGTCGAGCTCTCGCATTTGGTTCCGCCTGTCATAATTGATTGCCTTGTCGAGGGACACTCCTTCGTTGTGTGCTGTTGAACCAAAAGTGGGACCCCACCCAGGTTCACATGTGCAGCGGCTGCGACTAGCGATGTGTTTGGCTTCACTTGCGATAAAGCCTCGTGGGGTAGGGTACCGAAGCTCTCTTGTGGTACCTGTGTGCCCCCTTCCTTGATGTGGGTGTGAGAGGGGGGAGAAGGAAGGTGTGTAGGTGTCTAAAGAGAATTTGGATAGCTAAGCAAAACACCAGAATTCGATGCCCTCGATTATACCGATTTAGAGCTTATAAGGAATTAGTTACAGGTTCTCTTAAAGGGCATCAATATTATATCATTTAATAAATGTATAAAGTGAAAACACTACGGACAATATCATTAGTGGTTTGATTTAGTCGGTAACTTTTTCCTCCTCCTCCTCCTACTACTACCACCAGTTACTTATAAATACCCACCCACAAACGTTAAATAAAAAATCCTAAGAAATCTATATACATCACTGGGACAACTAACTTGGCGAAGAACAGCATTTATATTTCATCCCTTTTCGAACCACGAAAAATTGCGATAATATATCCAGAGCTATCGAGTATCTCTTCGGCTCCTTTTCCGATCAACCTACTGCGTTACTGATTCATTGTGTCGTATCACCAAATACATAAGGCTTCCCAAGCGCATGGCTTGATCAAACATTGACTATTTTCCACCGTCTGGCCCTTGTTAATGACAGCTTTCCACAGATTCTGTAATGAGTCACTTACGAGCTGCACAATTGCTCAATATAACTGGTTGTTGACCATTCAAATACGAATGCTTACGATTCGGACAGTTGTTACATTGGCACCTGTCTGTCCTCGCCTCAGTCGAATGCACAGACACGGTGTGGAATCCCGTACGTTCAGAACACGCAGCTGCGTCGTTAAAAGCAACACGGCTGTTGCAAGGTAATCCGGTGGAGTGTGCCACCCAACTGCAAGCATCTAAAAGGAAAACATTGAGCCCAAATCTGTTTATCGAGCACAGCAAATTTTCTCATACGTAGTTTACAGTATACACTTCCCACGCAGGGCATTTGGCCACAGTCGGGCCAATGACACATCGCCGCCATTCTATTGATCGGTGGGTAAGTGACCGTTCGCGCGGTCCGGTGAGACGAAAGTAGGGCAAGGAACGACCTTCCTCGTTGCGAAGGATAATATTCTAAAGAACAATCTGTCCCACAGGACGAGAGAAAAACCCAACATCATATGCGAGGCTCGGCGTGCTCGCCCTGATTGCCTTAGTACAATGTACCTTACTGGGATGGTCGACGAAAACACCAATGGTGAGCCAGCCGTTGGCGCTTTGGAGAAGCCTCACTAAAATCCCTAACAACCAACCAATCATGAACTCGCTTCTCTACATGTCTACAAGGGCTAATAATCGTTTGCATGCATTAGTAGGCTCTCCGAAATCTCTCGCCTACACTAAAATATGCGGACTGCACTTAGTTGGCCCTTTCTTTTTGTCCACCGAGGAATGAATGAATCGGTGTCGCGCCTCTAAGACGGCCCTACTAAGTTAACCCGAGGGCCCAATAAAACAGTAAGGTAGAAATCGGTGCGAATTTCTTATCTTCTTGACTGATTTTCTATAACTACATTTTCCCCCAATTTTTAGGGAGGGATTTCTATACTTCTCCCCCTTCTTTATACATCTAAGCCCCCAAAAACCGGATTCCATTACTGGATTTCGTTGGGATGGGTGGAGATCGGTTAAGATTATATTGTGATACTAAGGTGAATGACTTCTCTATTCATGGAGGCCATGGGGACTACTGCCCCAATAGGTACGCCTTTTTCTATAGATTTTAAAAGGAAAGGTTTTGTGTATGTGGAACGGGGGAAGAGGGAAGGAAGATATGTAGGTGGTTAATATTGAATGAATGTATCAAAATGATAGCGTATGAGACAAACTCGTCAGGCGGTTGACATAGTTGCTCTTTCTTTTTCGCTGCTGCTGATAGTGCTGCAACTACTCCTCCTCCTCCTCCTCCTGCTCCTCCTCCTCTTCCTACTTCTGATAGATACCCATCCACCCACCCACAAACATCAAAAAATTACTAAGCCATCTATCTACATCACGGGCACAACAAACACCACGACTATTTATATTCCCTAGGTGTGATTGAGCAAACCTACTTAGATGAAGGCAATGATGCGAGGGGTATATCGATGGTATAGATGAGTAGATGAGAGGTTAGTTGGTTATATAGATGGTTTTTGTGATTTCTTTTTGGTGTTTAAAGGGGGAGGTGCGGTTAGTGGGGAGATAGATGAGGGGGATGGTTGGGGGGTTGGTTGGGTATTAATAGGTGGTATGGGAATGAAATAGGGGTGGGGGGGGTAATGAGAGGAGGGTTTGATAAGGGGAAGGAATGGTAGGAATTGGTAGTGCGATTGGTTTGTAGGGAACCTAATTCATTCCTAAACTGTTACATCCTTCCAGAAAACCGCCCCACTCATTCATTGTGCTATACTTTTCCATCCTGTCTAGCTTTCCAGCCCTCAATACCTCACACAGGCACGGTAAGCGGACACATTGTCCTTCAAGTACCGAGCATTAGCATTCTTCCCCTAATAAAACGATATACGGTAATGGATTAGTGATAAAAAAAAGTAGGCTTACGATGCACCACCATCGACCACCAAGTTTGCACCCGTGATATAGCTGCTGAAACCACTGGCCAAGAAGCCAGCCACGCGAGCGACTTCGGTGGGGAGACCGGCGCGTTCGAGACCGATGGTGCTGTGTTGGGACTACAGAGTTGATTAATTTAGTGATGGTGGTGAGATAGTTGTGAGCAGACTATTTGGGACTAAGACAGGGAATAGGAGGGCATGGAAAGTGCAGACAGGGACGGAAAACGATAGACGGGAAGAGAAAAAAAGCTGGACTTGCCTCTTTCGATTGCATACTCGCAGGTGGGAACTGGGATGTCATGCCTCGCATGTCGAAATTGTTGAGGTCAACACCGATGTCGATCTGGCCTGGGGAGATGTAGTTGATGCGGACTCCGCTGCCTAGAAGATATAATTGTAAGGATTGACGCTTGAGCTTATAATCATTTCTTCGATCAAGGGCAAGAGGCAGAGTACTCGGAAAGGGAAAAGAACCGGACGTACCTTTCAGGACAGCAACACCTGACCGCACAACGCCAAGGGCGGCATGGGAAGACGTGGTATAGCATGGTCCCCAACATCCTGAATCCAATTCCATCAGCTATGCCAAAAATAAACAAGACCCGACAGCTTTTCGAGTCAGTGAAGATGTACATACCACCATAACTCCCTGCAACACTCCCCACAACCACAATACTCCCATACTTAACATCCTTCACCTCCGCATTCGGGTAATTCCGCTTCTCGCACAATTTCCCCATCGCTGGCGGTGCATACTTCAACGCAAAAAATGGCGCGTACGTATTGGCTTCGAGGCATTTTTGCAGGTCGGCAGGCGTAGTGTTTGTTATCGAAGGCGGGCCAAGAAGACCGGAACTGCAGACCCAGACGTCGAGACGGCCCCAGGCGTTGAGAACGTCGTCGATGAGGGAGAGCGTGGAGTCTTCGGCGGAAGGGGAGTAGGGGTATGGTATAATCTTGGTGTTGGAGGAGGAAGCAGGCAGGGAAGGGGGGGCCGAAGGTTTCAGAGAACAGGCTATCGTGAAAGCCGTGAATGAGAAATTTCCATGATATTGGAGACCAACATAATCGTGTCGTGGCCGGGGAAGGAAAAGGGGGGTATCCTTCAAACTTACCATAGATGCAAGCTGCGCCGTGTGCTGGTGACACAAGATTGAGATAAGCATCCGCTCACTCGTTCGTCGTGAACATTACTCCATGAATTAAATCATCGCATCAGTATACGGGATGAATGTACCTGCAAGCTCAGATATAATGGCTTCACCGACTGGCTGATCGGCTCCAGAGACAACGCAGACAAAGCCGTACTATCAGCCACCACTTTGAATCAGCATACCCACGGGCATGAAGCCAAGAAACGAGACCATACCAGCTTTCCGTCTGCCCGGTATGGAGAAAATGGAGATTTGGATTCAATGTCTGCCATTGTAAGGACAGGAGAATGATAGCAGATGGCACGATCGCCAGTAATTCAATACAATATGGGAGATACGTATGGAAACGGACGAAAAGACAGCAAGAGGTCATGATGAGAAGCAGCAAACTCTATATAGCCTATGAGCGAACGACCATCCGTGGAGAAAAGCAAGCACTTTGATGTCGTTATCGCAGTCGCAGTATTTAGTCAATGATAAGGGTTAGCCCTTAGAATTATGGGTCTGGATTCTACAGGAGTTCAGGGGGAAAGCATAGCTTGCTAATGTTGTTCATGTGAGATACTCCTGCTATCTCATCTTTCGTCTTGTCTTTCGTAAACAATATTTGCTTAACGCCAAATGGGAGTGTCAACTCCACCTAAGTCTGCACTTGTGCCCCTTTGATCTTACCGGCCATTGCGCCGATGACCCAAGCCCGCTAGAAGAACAGCACCAAGTCCATAACCATAAAAGCAACGCTCTAGCAAAGATTTCCGAGTCCCTGCGGACGCCCATCTGCTTCCTTGAAGTCAAACGGACTCCATCAATATTTCGGTTTTGGAGCCTTAGCAGCCATGGCTGCCAGTCTCTTTCTCCGCTCTTCCTTTTCTTTCTTTAGCTGATTCTCAATCCTCAATTGCTCCTCATCTTCCTTTCTCGCCGCTTTGGTGGCAGCAGTTTCCTCCTCCTCGACATCCGTGAATCCAGCTTCCATATCGTCAGAATCAGAGTATCCGTTCTCTTCCTCGTCCATTTCGTCCTCCTCCTCTTCCGATTCGTACTCCTTACTGCGACGAGGTGGGTTGATGGAATTGCTGCGGCTTCGATCATTTTTCGAGTCCTTCCTGCGTGCGGTGTTTGCAATGGATGATCCGGCTTTCATGTTCATGGTACCTTTGTATGTCGGTTGCGGTTTTGGTGCTGCGGTTCCTTTGTAGCTGGGCTGGGGAAGAGGTTTTTTGCCGGCCAAACTTGGACTTTTTGAATTTGCTGCAGATCGAACAGGGCTGCTGCTGTCAGATTTGCCGTTCCGAGCGTCTTTTACTCCTGGTTTGCCATCCAGATGGATGCCTTTTTTCCTCATCATGATCTCCTTCTTGGCACTGACTTTATCTTTGGGTTTGTGCTTGATCACCCCAACTTGAGGTTTGTTGTTCGCAGCCGCCCGAGCCATAATCTCCGCATACGAGCCTTTTTTGGGTGGTCCAGATTTGGCAGGCACCGTTGTCGGTGTATCGGGTGAAGGAGAAGTAGGGCTGGGTCGGCTGGTGCCACGGTACGGGACTGTAAGGGCAGATTTGGAGGTGGAAGTAGACGGCCCATCGACTTGCTTTCTCGCCGAAACTCCAGCTGATAAACCAATGTCATTGCTTTGTTTCGGTCCCTGGTCATCTCTCAATACTTTCGCTTTTGGGGCAGGGAGTGAATCCTCTGCTTTACGTTTCTGACCGGTTGAAGGGCTGGGTTGCACAGGTATATTCCTTGGCTTGGAGACAACATTGGTTCCGACCCTCTGGAGGTTGGGCTCCGGCAGCGATGGTGTTTGTGGCACATATTGTGACTCCTTGTCACCCCCGCCTATGGTACTAAGAACAGAATTGAGAAACTGAACCGAAGATATTAGACACTGGCAGATGAGGCTGAAAGTTTCCCAGTGGAAGGAGGATGACTCACGCTCATCGTGTGGCGACGATGCACCGAAGAGACTAGATCTACCGCCTATGATTGGTGTGATGTACGAGGCTCATAGCTGCCGTACGAAGCTGGACAGGTTGCAAAACTGAACCATGTAGAAGCTGGGTGTCAAGCCTGGTTTTATAATGAAAGAATGACGGCTATGAATAGAAGTGAAGCGGCAAAGTGATGAAGTTTAAGTCCTGCAACGAACGAGAAGTGGCTACTTATGTATGTCCTGCAGCAGGCGGAGGACCTGTGACGGAACCCTGTCAATCCGGCGATCCTACTCAGTAACCGAGCCATCTGTTTCGGGACTAGCGTGCCGCACACACATCTTGAGGTTTTATTTTCATGTGAGCGTCTGATTGTACGGAGCAAGTTGACCCACCTCAAAAAATCTATAAGAACTTGACGTGCCAGTCTCCGCTCAGTGGCGGTTAAATCGATTGGCTCTCCTGTTCGAACATTAATCTTTTTCAACGCAAAACCCACAAGTTAGAAAGTCCCCATTAATCCGTTAACGTGACTAATAAAACCCGCAGTTACATTATCAAAATGAAGCACCTCGCGGCATATCTTCTCCTCGGCCTCGGCGGCAACACCTCCCCCTCAGCTGAAGACGTCAAGGGCGTTCTCTCGTCCGTAGGTATCGATGCCGACTCCGACCGCTTGGATAAGTTGATCAAGGAGCTTGAGGGCAAGGACTTGCAAGAAGTATGGATCATGTTGACACCTGGGAGCCACTGTAGCTTGACCATCGTACATTTACTAATGTTGTGGTGCAGCTCATTGCAGAAGGCTCTCAGAAACTCGCATCGGTTCCTTCTGGCGGAGGGGGAGGAGGTGGCGCTGCTGCCACTGCTGCAGGCGGAGCGGCAGGCGGAGATGCTGCTGCTGAGAAAGAACCAGAGAAGGAGCCAGAGAAGGAGGAAGAGTCGGATGAGGATATGGGCTTTGGTTTGTTCGACTAGATGTTCACTTTTTAGGAGGATCAGTACATGGTTCGAATATCGATGGACAACTCAAATTATCCGAACATCCAATGGCAAGCTTCTCCTCAGCAGCCGGCAATGCACTGCTGGTTGCAGAAGATTCAAGCAGCTGTAGACGTCGCGCCAAGATCATCAGAGGGCAATTATGTGATTGACTTCCATGAAGGAACCGTGAGTTCGCTCCAAAAAGCTGTGCGCATGTTACTCGTCAAAATACTACTACAAAATACTACTACAAAATCGTCTATATCTATGGAGTGATCCTTCGCCATGCGCTCTAACAGGTCAGAAACGTCTTCATCTAAGAGCAAGAATATCATCGTTCAACAGCCCGTTCGTTTCCTGAAAGCCATTGATCTTCGGTTTGATTACCGCCTCCTCTAGCGCCTGTAGAACATCTGCCTTCAAGTCCTCGGCGTCCTCCACTCCGCAGCTGATCCTGACCAGATCGTCCCATACACCTGCCTTCTCTCGTTGTTCCTTCGGGATTCCAGCATGTGTCATACTACTTGGTACTTCCACCAGGCTCTCCACGCCTCCCAAGCTCTCTGCTAGCGTGAAGATGTTTGTACTCTGACAGAATCGCTCCGCCGCTGGAGCCCCGCCTTTGATGCGGAAACTTAGCATTCCGCCACCCATGCCGTCGCGATGCTGTTTCAAAGCTATTTTTCGTTGTGGGTGTGATGTAAGGCCAGGGTAGTTGACACGGAGCACATTTGGTGAGTTTTCTAGGGCCGTCGCAACGACTTTGGCGTTGGTGGAAGCTTCGCGAGCGCGGAGATGAAGAGTTTTGAGACCGCGATGAGCAAGCCAACAGTCGAAAGCAGAGGGAACAGCGCCAATCGCGTTTTGTAGGAAAGAGAGACGTTTACTCAGGGGTTCGGAGTTGAAGGCGGCTACACCCATTAGGACATCCTGGACAAGTCAGTCAGATTTCATTTGTTCCTTCACAAGTCGCTATCGGAGCTTACAGAATGCCCGTTGATGTACTTGGTCACCGAGTGGATGACGATATCTGCACCGTGGTCCAACGGGTTTTGAACGTATGGGCTGAGGAAGGTATTGTCAACCACCACCATAATACCATGTCTATGTGCTATGGTAGCAACCTTGCGGATGTCGACCAACGACAAGGTAGGATTGCTGGGGCTTTCGATCCATATCAGTTTCGTTTCATCAGGCCGTATCAACTCTGCAACATCCACTTCGATACTCGGCGAGAATGTAACCTGGACCCCATGCGCAGAAGCAACTTGTG
>QQTW01001502.1_pt1 | contig 16345 bp, 16 predicted proteins | sample 1904831 | NCBI WGS metagenome assembly QQTW01 (sample SAMN09435610, study PRJNA476489) | Subsurface metagenome, whole genome shotgun sequencing project. | reverse complement strand
CCTCAAGAAATACTTTGAGCTGCAACGAGCCATGTTCTTCCACAATAATGCTCTGACAAGCAGTCATCCCTACGCTAGTCAGCCAATCCAATGGCCCTTCTTACTGCGAGGTGTAAGCTTCTGGACACAGAACGATACGAGACAGCAGATCTATTTCCTAGGTAACCCTCTTGGCTGGTGGGTAGCTAGCAGTATCCTTGCAGTTTTTGTCGGCATCATTGGGGCAGATCAACTTTCACATCGTCGTGGGGTGGACGTATTGGACGAACGTAAGTCATCTATAGATTCTATTCTGCAGCTATGCGGGGGCTTTTGTTCTGACTCTAAGCACTAGGGGCGCGGTCTCGTCTATATAATTCGACCGGCTTCTTTTTTCTGTGCTGGGCGGCTCACTACCTACCTTTCTTTCTGATGGGCCGACAACTTTTCCTCCATCATTATCTCCCTGCCCACCTTGCCTCCGCTCTGGTCACCGGCGCAATGGTGGAATTCGTCTTCAATCTTGATTCGACCACTCTCGATGAGCCTAGCTATACCGCCGTGGCTGATAGCAAAGGCAAGAAGAAGGGTGGTGTGGTCGCCAGTACGCGGGGCGTGTCAGCAAAGGACAGACTGGGCTCGCAGAGTTTGTTGGCGACATGGGCGGCCGCTGCTGTTGTCTTGGCTGTTGTGATTGGTGGGTGGTACTTCTTCCTGCCTCTGACGTATGGGAAGCCCGGATTGGACGTTGCACAAGTGAACGCTCGGAAATGGCTTGGCTACGATTTGCATTTTGCGAAATAGGTGCTTGTGTCTGTACTTCTAAATCACTGAAAAGCGCGACCAGCCTTTCTCCTTTCTCTCTAGGAGGCGTTTGTGTACGCAAACTTGTATCTTGACTCGTTGACAAACTCCCAAATACCAGGCTCCAAGCCAAGTCTGTTCCGGGCCTGCCTTGCACTACAATATGATCTAGATTGCGGTGCACTTGATGATGCTTCAAGGGACATAGCCTTAAGGACTGCTCCGACTCATTAAATTCATCACACATGTGGCCATAGAGAGGTATATAGCAGGACCCTCAAAGTGCAGTGAGAGACAGAAATGTATCTTACAGTATACATGCTATGTACAGTTGAGGAGATATTCGTCGCATCTTCCAACCAGCGACAGAGATCACAGGACGATGCATGGCTCAGCATCTCGAACTCTGAGGACTCCATTGCACTGTCTCCGGCTTCAAGATCTTTCAGTACATCAATAATTCTTCCAAGTACCTTGCCTCGATGTGCAACCAGTTTCTTTATTTTGCCTCGTCCGCCATCTTCATCGTCAAATATGCCTCCAGATCGAAGTTGGAATCGTTCGGATCCGTTATAACTAAGAACAGAGACTTTGTCAGCTACTGAACCCTTATGCTCCACCGGATAGCTTCTCGTATCTCAGACGGAGGGAGGGCCGGAAGATGCGACGTACCGTCCCCACCAGCGGTTTTCGACTCTCGTGGCATAGTCTTCTTCGTGTACTCCGCCTTCGCCTTCTGAATCAGCGACTCCTTATGTTCGTATTCTCGGTTTAGTTCATTCATTTTTAATTGTTGGGTCAGCGTTCTTTGGTGGTAGAAGCCGTAGAAAACGCCGAACGCAAGGGCCGAGTAGCGGAGGACCTGGAATTGACACAAATGATTAGCTTTAAAAACGTATCTGGCCACATGGCCGAAGCTATCCGGTAATTGTTGGAAACCACGCCGATGCCGTTCGGGCGGAGGCTGCTCACGTTGACACCAGATGTAGCCATGTTCTTGGTGATGCTCCGATTCCGGGACCACGCGGATCGACGTCAACCCAATGGGGAACTGAGTTGGTGGATGAGAGGCGCCGCTGCCCGTGAGTATGACGAGACTTGCTGAGAGTAGGAATTCGGCGCTTTGAAGTTGGTTTCGAGAGCTTCCTCTTGCGCGGATACTGGAATCAGATTTTGGGCTAAAAGGTACCGAGGGATTTATGCTGAGTCAGCATCCTCAATCTGCACTTCTGCATGTAAACACTGGGGAGACCAGGGATGTTAATGAGTTATACATGGTCGGATTTCTCAACAACTCTGCGTTGATTGCTTCGCCGATGTTTATGGACAAGGCGCACAGAGATGTCGTGTGCGTCCAACTAGGACTTGATTCCCTCAAGAGAGGCGTTTTCAGGAGCAATCCCAGACATCACAACAGACCGTCTACGGGTCGTCCACAGTGCTCAGAAGACAAAAATTGTCGAACGAGTGCTTGAAATAAGTCACATCATGCAGAATGAAGACCTGGCCTTGAAGAAGGCCCGGCTCGCAGAGCTAAGGAGGATAAATCAACTCCGCGAGAGTGTGATCAATGGCTCCATACAGCGCCAAGTTATTGATGGCCAAGAAGATGTAGGCGCGTCGTTAGTTCTTGGGAGACGTCCTGTTAACGATCAGGTGTAGGAAAGGGTACCTCGAGCGTTACTTACCTCTTCAGATTTAGACGACGATAAAGTTTTCGAGCAATGGGTCACAGAGTTGGTAGGATCAGGCCCGCCAGGCTGGGCACGACCTATAAAATTCGCAGAGAAAGGTAGTCGACCCAACTCTGCACTCGGTCCTAATCAACTGAGCGTCGAGATCGCCGCGACTCCTCCGGCAGAAGCAAATACTACATCCCAAGTACAAACCGCAACGATATCCACTCAAACTCTCTCTACTACCCTTCATACACTCTACGAATATGCTCCAGCACCCGTGCCGGAAGTTCTTACGTATAGCAAAGGCATTCAGACGATAGAACCCTGGTCCCAACAAAGGCAACGATCACGAGAGCGGTTCTCCGACTCTGAGGATGGAGGCTCTCCATCGAAATCAAGACCACCACGGACACCACGCAGTAGCAAAAGGTTAAGTAGGAGGGAAAGAGAGAGGGACGAGGAAATGCGCCAGAATCTCCGAAAAGAAATAGAGCAGGAGCTGAATGCCCTGAAAGATCCCAGAGCAGATGGACAAGGATGGCAAGCGGCACAGCAAAACTTTCCGGTGCGGTCCCTGACAGATGAAGAGCTTCAGGCTGTGACTTCATCCGATGACTTCTTGGAGTTTGTGGAGAGATCAAGCAAGGTCATAGAACGGGCACTGGATGAAGAGTACGATGTACTGGCAGATTATGCCCTAGGTGGTCTTGGCGGCATTGATGATGACGATGAAGGGTATGGCAACAAGGGCAGACGGATTCGCGAGGTAGCGCAGTTTTGGGACGAGAGATGGAGCAAGAAACGAGCGATCAGCGATATCAGCTTCTCTCCTAAAGTATGACATCTTGATACTTACCTAGGCCCTGAGCGCTAATGTCTAGTAGTTCTCGGAATTGATACTGGCATCATACACGAAGAATCCCACAGCGCCGCATGACCCAAGCGGATTGGTTCAGATCTGGAATTTACATCTACATGATCGTCCGGAATACGTCTTTCACGCGCAGTCCGACGTACTGACTGCCAAATTCTCCCCCTTCCATCCCAGTCTCATCGTGGGTGGCGCATACAGCGGGCAGGTATTGCTCTGGGATACACGCGCCAAGTCCGCCCCCGTTCAGAAAACGCCGTTGACCGGGTCCGGCCACACCCACCCGGTCTACTCCCTCGACATTATCGGCACGCAGAACGCAAATAACGTCATCTCCTGCTCCACCGACGGTGTCGTCTGCAGCTGGGCCATCGACATGCTCTCCCAACCCCAGGAATTCCTTGAACTGACCACGCCCCCACCCGCCAAAACAGAAGACCTTTCCCCAACCTGCATGGCCTTCCCTAACGCCGATCCCACTTACTTCCTCGTCGGTACCGAAGAAGGCACCATCTACCCCTGTCACCGATACGACCGCGCAGGCGCCAAGGCCGGTGTCGACCAACGCCTCAGCTACCGCGGCCACGCCGCGCCCGTCATGAGCGTCGCTTTCCATCCCTCTCGTGGGCCCGTCGACCTGGGCGACCTGGTACTGAGCACAAGTCTGGACTGGAGCGTCAAGCTGTGGAAGGTCCGGGCGCCGGGTACCATGTCCGCGACGTCAATCGGCGGCTCAGCGCAAGTGGTGGCACCGTTACTGGACATGACACGCGAGGACGTGGTGTACAGTGCGGCATGGTCGCCGGTGAAACCCGGCATCTTCGCGCTCGTAGATGGGGGAGGTAATCTGGAAGTCTGGGACATTAACGTGGAGACCGAAGTCCCCGTTGCGAAGACCCAACCCAGTACTCGGAAGGGTGCGAGCGCGTTGACCAAGAGCCTTAATAAAGTTGCGTGGGAGGAGCATGGTGGGAAGAAGGTTGCGGTCGGTGGGCTGGATGGCGTTCTTACTGTCTTCGAAGTGGGGAGCGAGCTTGGAGGGCAGGATGGTGTGCGGAATGAAGAATGGATGGGGGTGAAGAAGTTGGTTGGTCGACTTGATGCTGCGGCAGGTGCAGTCAATAACGGTTTCGGGCGATGATTTCTCGTCCATACAGCTATAGTTTGAGCGAGCATAGCGGAGCCTTGGCGTCGCACATTCCGTTCGGTACCAGGCTCGATCGTCGCATTTTTCAGCGTTAGGGAAACACAATTTCTAATTGAAGATGATACCAACAGCTAAGATGGGATTATACTTTGCATCCTTCCACACTACCAGACCTTCTCCTCTCTCAGCCTTCATAGCTTAGAACACTTGGACCCAACCTGAGGCCATCGATACTAGCAAAACCCCCAGGAAAGAGACAGAATACAAATACCCAGGCACTTGCTTCCCACGTGCCGCGGCCGCCGTGGACGACGTCGCTGCAGACGCTGACCCCGTGCTGGACGTGCTCTCCCCCACAGCGCCATCCGTCACACTAGCAGACTCCGTAGCTGTAGCAGACAGCGTGGAAGTGCTGGTCGGAGTGGCTGTGGATGTAGGTGGCGGAGTAGGGATATTAGCAGGGTCGGAGTACTCAGTTGCGTTTGCGGGGGTGGTGACATTTGTGGTTGTGTTGAGGAAGCCCATGACCTGTTGAATATCCCCAGACCATCAGCTAAGCCGTCACAGATTCATTGTCCAATCGATCTATCTCCGTGCGCGAACAAAGAACAGGGAGCGTAGGATGTGAACATACACGATCGAGCGCATGCACGGCCCCATTATTGGTAATGGCATTGCTCTGTATGATCCGCGCATCATTCAAAGACACACTCCCATTCACTACCCGTACCAGAATCGGATAGTTGTTCTGACTCGCTAGCATGTCGCCATCACGGAAATCGGTCGAGTAATACGAACCCGTGAGGCCGTGGCGCGTCAGCGCCGCGAGTAAGCTTCCCAGCCCGTCAGTCAGGTTGCCGGTACTTTGGTCGAGATCGTTGAACGCGGCGAAGGCGGCGTCGGACGGACAAACGCAGGTTAGGCCTTTGGCGAGATTGGTGCCGTCCGTAACGTTGGTGCGGGTTAGGCCGCGGACCATGGCAGTGAGGTTTTGGGCGCTCATGGTGTGGGTTTGGTTTTGAGGGAGGGTGAGGAAGCTGGTTGATTGGGGTTAGTGTGGTATTTTCTCCGTCTCGGAGAACAGCGTACCCGTTGACGATCTGGAAAATTCCACCCTCGAATTGCCCGTTCACAATCTCAACGTTGACCTCATTTCCCAGCCCTGATCGAACAAGTCCATTGGCGCTGGCAGCGGTCCCGACTTGCCTAACGACCACGGTGTTGTTTGTCGAGCCGGGCGAGATGTATACCACTTGAGGTTGTTGAGCCCCGTTCGATCCAAGCTCCCTGTTGTTGTACCTTTCGGTCGTCAACGCCGTTTCCGATATAAGCCCTTCTGGTCTTTGCAGCTCCGTGGATGAGAGGATTCCTTGCAGGGAATGGTATTGGACCAGGCTCCCCAAATCAGAGGACGAGAGACTGCCGATTCCACGGCCGTTTGCTCGTTGATAGTTCGTGAAAGCGTCGTTGCTGGGTACCAGGATCGTCTGCCGGGTGATGTCTGTACTGTTCGACCCAGTTATGCTTGAATTGGCAAGGAGGGCTCCGGCAGTGGTGGCATTTGTCAGTAGCAACTGACGAAAGGAAGAAAGTCTTGGATATGCCTCCAAAGCCAGGAGCAGAGATTGCGCACAGACAATTGATGACTGAAGCAGCACAGTGAGAAGTAACATAGCGAAATCAACTGCAATTGACTGATGGTACAGGACTAGAATGGACACCGCCGACAACCCGATATTCATACATGATCATTAATAGGGAGCCGCAACCAGGACGACCTTGGAAGCCTTGTGCGCGAGGCTGTCCAAATCAGCTTCGGGGTCCATCAGTTCGTCATGTGAAGCAGACTATATTGCTCTGATTTGTGTGAGCTGATGATCGTCTGCAGCACTGCCATCAGAAGCAAAGAGCCTGGGCGTACAAGAAGGTGCAGGTTGGTGCCACAAGGCTGGTTCACCCCCATCCATGCATGTGGCTGCTAGAAGGGATTGTTCCAATAGCACCTTTTCTGTCTTTGTCCTTCCGCATCTCCTCTGGCAAGTTGATGTGCCGTATCCTTAGGGGGTAACTAGGGGCCAGACTTTGAAACAGCAGTGTTGATTACGTTGAGTCGGTTGAGTCATAGGTGATCTACACTGATAATGTTCTCCCGCCCAGTGTCAGTTCCCCATGCGATAGGCAAGTCAAGCTGCTCGATGCAGCTAGTAGTTGCAGGAGACAGCAAACATGTGCGACCATACCAATCCATTGCCTTTCCACTCCAGATAGTCTAGCTTATACAGCATTACAATCAGGAACTGTGTTCCTTGCTAGAACTACTCTTATCAAATATCCATGAATAGCAAAGCCCCGAGTCATATGACCGGATCGATGGAAGAGTCAAAGCCTTGGCCCATACCCGCGGAATGACGGAAATCGCCCAGTATTCTTAGACTCCTTGGGGATCGCTACATCTCAGGATGCCAGTCGATCATTGCTGGCTTCAGCAGAGCCCACGACGCGTGGATTCTTAACACACGCTGAGTGATCATAGCCATCTTCGATAGACTCAAGCATGTAGCGACAGCAGAGAACTGCACACCCTTCTTATACTTCGTCGGATGTATACTGGTGCCTGTGAATGTTTCATCTGCCAATATAATGGCAGCTCCCACCGCTACCTGCTTCGTTGTAGAACTTCCCTCCAAACTTCTTCCTACACCAAACCCATGTAGACCTGAAGAATTGGTGAAGAGGATCAATGGAGATCCGGCAGTATGCGGTTATGTTGAGGGAAACCCAGGTAAGCCGAGTCCAATGCACTTTCATCGCTCGCAGACCTGACACCCCTTAGATAACACTGTTTCTTGTAACTCTGGTTACACTTGCGCTGCGACAAACACTTTCGTCGGCTGCTGCTCAACTGGATCGCTCGGATGCGAAGCGATATATACGACGTGCTTCGATGTACTTGGGGGACCTTGCGATGCTGCATGCTCCGCTAATAGCGCTGCACTGATATGGTCAGTCCGCTTGAATCATCATAACGACCCATATGTGCAGAAAATCTTGATGGCAACACAAGTCACATAATCTAAAAGGAAAATGGGATGTTCGAAGAATTGCCACTGACCTAGTGGACCAGTCAGGGACGAACCCCATACTGCGCGGTTTATCAATATGCATCCCAATCAACGGGCTATGGATGCGCCGTGATGACTGGGTACACTCGTTCCGTACTCGTCACGACGACATCAGGAGTAAATCACAATCCGTTTGGTGATAAGACTAGCACTTCTCCCACGTTGGAGCGAATGACATCCGCCACCTCCGCCACCTCTGCGACCAGTTTGCTCGATGCCGGCAACGCTGCGACTTCTGCCACTGGATCTGCGAGCCTTGGGGCCGTTGCACTTGGTGGAGGCGCTATCGCCGGCATAGCTGTTGGGGGTGCGTCGGTTGTGATCCTGATTGTGGCGATCTGGGCCATTGTGCGAAAACAACGAGCCGAGAAAATGCAACGGCGATCGACCTCATCTTATCTCTCAGCTGGGTCTACTTATATCGGCCAAGAACAGATGACAGATTACCCAAAGCCAGACCAAGGCCATTATTCACCTCCGGTATCACCACCTTTATTTCATATGCTCCGTCAGAATCGGCTTCTCAACATGGCCATTTTTCGAACCCAGCATCGGAATCGGGACATCATTTCTCCCCAGAAAGCCTTCGTCAGGCAGCAAAGCCAACAGCAGACACTGGTTTTGCAAGACTCGTGAGGCTTACGCCGGCCGAGACCCTCGCTCGTACTGGATCAGTACCTGCAGAGCTCTCCTCGCACGATCAAATACAATCTCCAACTTGACGTATTCTGAGGTCAGCCCAAGGATGCAGCGCTAGGTAGTTGTTTCATTGAAACGATAGTAAGGCTTCACACATCTGACATTGGAAAGTAGATAGGGCGTTCGGAGATCTCTTGACGACTCGGACAACAATCATTTATTATACACCAAGTATGACCCATGTCGGATACAGTGTTAGAGCTCATGTTCTGAGGCAATTGGCCATGGTTCGCCTTCATTTGCCCGCGCAAGTCCTGCAGAAGGCTCAGCCGCTTGTAGTCATCAAAGGTCTTCAAGTCTTACCATGCTCAAGAGGGCGTAATCGCTTATTCTATATTTCGTTCCCAGGCCACATTATGCCGACGGACGAGAATGAGCACGTACTTGTACTACCTCTTGTCAAAGGTAAACACTCGTCTGTCATGAAACTCTTCCGAATAGCCTTGTCAACTGCTCGTCGTTCTGTATGTCGGTAATGCTTCTTATGAGTCCATGTGATCCACCCACAATCCACCATTGATTGGGAGATGGTTATATCAAGAAATGGACCATTGACACCATACCACGAATCTAATCTCATTCGCCCAAAAATCCTACCAGATTGATCAGAGAAGCCATATCTGCAACCGTGTGAGCACTTCCGTTACGTTCATGTTCTGGCTTTCGAGTTTCTGCCGGTCGAAGCAAGTTTTGCTTGGTATCGTGTACCCAGCCTCTTTGAATGAGTAGCTCCAGCACCGCGTCTTCACTTGAGTGATCACCATTCGCCGAGTCGTGCTCGAAGCCTGAAGACGGGCGAAGGTAATTCCCAGCAGTGCGAGGGGTGACAGACGTATACGCCTTGCTCAACATGTCGAGGTTCTTATTCTGAAAGCGCTCTATCGGTGATGATCAGTCTTTATCGGTTCGAAGGTGTAGGAGTAGCCAAGGCTGGAGACTCGTGTGCATACCCAGATATCTCTCGGCAAGAGGCTTGAGTGTGTCTGGCCACTGGTGACGTTGAAGGGCGAGGTACACTGACGGATGATCTCCGGCCCACATAGCTCGAAGGAGTCTCCTGGAGTTCACTAGAATCGGGTCTGTATCTGAGATCGAAGGTGGAAATCTGTGGGTCAAATAACGTGCTTCATTCCTAAGTGCCGTTTGTTAGCAATTGTTTGGCAGCACTGGAGATATTGAAAGATGCACAAGTCATCGACCAGTAGTAAAGCAATAAGATAGCTTGCATAGTAACAGCTTATCAGTTCCACCTCCCCGCTGATCTGGTTGTTCGTGAAGAGCAGCGTAACTTCGGCTTCGTAATCTGCTAGAATCTCCACTAGCTTCAACGCTGGGACATCCGTCGGAAGTGCAGCAGCTAGGTTTGACAGTTGCGCTATTGAGAGCGACTGATCATTCATATTTCCTTTGAAGGAATGCAGTATAACTTGTAGCTTGTTCTCCAGCCTTATTGGCCGCGGAATCCGTAAACTACCCGGAACATGGTGTTGTTGGTGCGCCGCTAACGAAAGAGCCTCAAGTTCGCTAAGATCACAAGCAAGGTAACTATGTAAAGTTAGGTGGTAAGTTAAAGGACAGCTTTGATGACTTTATCTTAGACAGCAAGCTTCCAGTTCTCATATCCTCGAACGGCTCGCCATGGCCTCGGCTTCTGTGGATCCCTTCTTGAGAGGCAGTACTGGCCGAAATACAAGGGGGCTTCTACGATTGATTATTTTGTTGACAATTGCAGCTGCGGCGGTTGCCAGTCGTTTATTCAGTGTAATAAGTAGGTCGGCGCACAGCTTCTAGGACCGTCGTCAGCTACTGGAGATACCCACGAACCTCTCCTTCGATTCTCATGAGATACAAGATCAAGGGCTAACGAGTCTCAATGTAGGGTTCGAGAGCATTATCCATGAATGTCCGTAACTTTCAGATCCTTCGACAACGAGTTCATCTGCAGTCTTCATTGCCGCTATCTTACACTCTCCCTGATCTTCAGACTGACCATTTTACCAGTCGATCCATGGTTCAATTTCCGGGCAACAAAATATCTTGTCCAACACGGCTTCTACAGCTTCTGGGACTGGTTCGATGATAGTAAGACTACCCTGTCACCCCGTATTCGCCTTGTCATGTGGAGGGAGATGTAAGATTGAGGATCGCAGAGCAATAGCATTCAAAAGAGCTAAACATGGCTGATAATAATCGAAAATAGGAACATGGCACCCCCTCGGTCGGGTCACAGGGGGCACTCTGTACCCCGGCCTTATGGTCACCAGCGGTGTTATCTACAAAATATTCCGACTCCTTGCCATGCCTGTTGATATACGAAACATTTGCGTTCTACTTGCGCCAGGGTTTTCTGGTCTGACCGCTCTAGCGACATATCTTCTCACATCTGAGATGTCTACATCACCTTCGGCCGGACTTCTCGCAGCAGCATTCATGGGGATCACACCAGGTTACATCTCACGCTCTGTCGCTGGAAGCTATGATAATGAAGCCATCGCAATTTTTCTACTTGTCTTCACCTTCTATCTGTGGATCAAGTCCGTCAAGAACGGATCGGCCATGTGGGGCGCCTTGACCGCACTTTTCTACGGTTATATGGTCTCTGCATGGGGTGGCTATGTCTTCATCACCAACCTGTTACCACTACATACTTTTGTTCTCATTGTAATGGGACGGTACAGTCCAAGACTGTATGTTAGTTACAGCACATGGTTCGCTCTTGGGACACTGGCTAGCATGCAGATTCCCTTTGTTGGATTTCTGCCGATCCGGAGTAGTGAGCATATGTCAGCCCTAGGTACAGATCGAGTATGGTATGCTGAAGGTATCTGGCCGCTGACAGTCTTCAGGTGTCTTTGGCCTCCTACAACTTGTTGCATTTGTTGAATATATCCGTCAGCAAGTACCTGGCCAACAGTTTCAGACCTTACTACGCAGCCTGATACTCGTTATATTCGCGGTGTCTGTCGGAGGCCTTGTGCTTCTCACGGCATCAGGGGTGATTGCTCCCTGGTCAGGACGTTTTTACTCTCTTTGGGATACGGGCTACGCCAAGATTCATATTCCTATCATAGCGTCGGTGTCCGAGCATCAACCCACAGCTTGGCCCGCATTCTTTTTCGACCTTAATCTCTTGATCTGGCTATTTCCGGCAGGGGTGTTCATGTGCTTCCGAACCTTGAGGGATGAGCACGTCTTCATCGTCATCTACGCAGTTCTAGCGAGCTACTTCGCAGGTGTGATGGTTCGACTTATGTTAACATTGACACCAGTGGTTTGTGTTGCCGCAGCCCTGGCGCTCTCAAGCTTACTTGATACCTATCTGGTACTGGGGTCGCCGACATCAGAGGTCCGTGCAAACGGCAGCGCAATAGGCGAACCGACAAAATCGGCGGCAACAACCCAATCCGATTCCCTCAGGTCTACACGCAATCCGTTAGTGGGGGTTTACTCATACATATCGAAGATTTCTACGGTTGCCTCTTTCACAACCTACCTCCTCCTCTTTGTCCTCCACTGCACTTGGGTTACGTCAAACGCTTATTCCTCGCCTTCGGTCGTACTTGCGAGCAGAATGCCAGATGGTAGTCAGCATATCATTGATGATTACAGGGAAGCTTATTACTGGCTGCGCCAAAACACTCCAGATAACGCTAAGATCATGTCTTGGTGGGATTATGGATATCAGATAGGTGGAATGGCGGACAGACCCACGCTCGTGGATAACAACACGTGGAATAATACCCACATAGCTACTGTGGGGAAGGCGATGAGTTCAAGAGAAGAAGTCAGCTATCCTATCCTAAGGCAGCATGACGTCGACTATGTGCTTGTCGTTTTCGGGGGTTTGCTCGGTTACTCCGGAGATGACATAAATAAGTTCTTGTGGATGGTCAGAATTGCGGAGGGCATCTGGCCCGATGAAGTCAAAGAGAGAGACTTCTTTACCGCCAGAGGCGAGTACCGAGTTGACGATGAAGCAACACCAACCATGAAGAATAGCTTAATGTAAGCAAGCAACTGTTCTATAATCAACTTTTGGGAGATACAGAGCTGACAAATCGTTTAGGTACAAGATGTCGTACTATAACTACAACGCTCTCTTCCCGGCCGGTCAAGCGCAAGATCGAGTCCGTGGCTCAAAGTTACCTGCTGAAGGCCCTCAACTCAACACGCTCGAGGAAGCCTTTACAAGTGAGAATTGGATCATTAGGATATACAAGGTCAAAGATCTTGACAATGTAGGCCGAGATCATGGGAGTGCCGTGGCCTTCGACAAGGGACATAAGAAGAAGAAAGCTGCCAAGAGAAGAGGTGCGAGAGTACTAAGGGTGGAGTAAGAATTGATTTGGACGATAAAGCAAAGCATGGCGTTCGTCTGTATAATAAGCTTCATGTCGTAATAGAATCATCCGTGATGGCTCCTTTCCTCCAAAGATGTGATTCACTGCGGCTTAGGCCATCAGAGTCAGTAACGAAAGGAGACTTCATTCATGATTCAGCGAAGGTGACCTACCATGTGACGTGAATTCTGCAACAAAAGCATATAAGCCCTTTCAACATCAGCGATGGAAACGGTATACGTGCCTGGTAATAGTATGGCTATAAAGTACTGCATCAGCCCCTCGTTCGCCGCCTTTACCGATTAGGCCTCTCGGGCTGCCGAACAACACAGCAGTTCATGCATGTGGAGCTATGCGCTAAGGATGTCATACAGCAGCATCACCAGCAGCAAGCGGAGGAAGCGTGAGCTAGCTGATGATTGTCGAATTGGATATCGAAAGCAACAATAAATTGTGATCGTCATCTCCTATTACCTACGACACATAATTGCTGCCCAATTACAGGGTTACAGAAGGCGGTTTGGGTCCGCACCCCTGTCATACCCCGTTTATAGGAGCAAACCGACTTCCTCTTGAAGAGCCTGCTTATCCCCAGCGCGATATTCGTTGTTTTCTAGTTCAAGGGTGGTGTTCAGCCTCTCTCTGTGTACCCTTTTTCTGTTGCTAGCCTACCACATCGGTCCATCTGCAGTTCAAGCACACATTGTTACCGCCAGGAAGCGAACAAGTACGGACTCGACAGCTGTCCGCTGTGAACCGATTCCAGCCCGTGTTTGCTGGTACCAATCTTTCTTGAAGATCCCGCAACACCTCCTGGAGAACAGCTGGCCCGCCTTTGCATGTTTGTATAGTGTGGTAGACTCTGAGCCACGCAAGATCCTTTCACTATGTGGAAGCATGAGTTTCGCTCGATCTCAATCAGTAGATTCTATTCTACGTTGTTCGGCCAGAAGACTACATCAAGGTTTGCCTGCAGTATAAGCCACGACCTTGGGAATTATAGTCCCAGCTTTGTTGCAAACCCCACAGCATGAACCTAGGCTTTTCGCCAGCCAAACAAACCCAACGAGCAAACAGCTTTCAAGGTCCGGTGTCCACGGACTGGTACTTTAATATCTAGATCAGGTCCAAATCAAAACCATCATGCCATTCTATAGCACCCCATCAGCGTCTTCACGTGCCCGAAAAGGCAAAGAGAAGGAGAAGGAGAGAGAAAAGGAGAAGGAGAAGGAGAAGGAGAAGGAGAAGGAGAAGGAAAGGGACAAAGAGACCCGCAGTGGGATCTCAAGCAACAGTAGTGCTATTGTCAAGAGCCACAGGAGACTCTCAAGGTCTTCTGATCGCTCGCCGTCTAGGAGTCCGCGTGCTGTGGCACCAGCCTTGTACACGCAGCAGAATACAACGCTTGATAAACTACCACCCCTCCCGGAGTCAGGCGCCACGTCCCCGTCATCAGTAACATCCAGACTTCAACCCCGGAGTCCAACTTACTGGCAGTTCGCTGTACCTGGAGAGCCCTCGGAGGATACTTTGGCCCAAGGCTCGCACCCTCAACCAACGGTGGAGGACGACGTTAGTGAAGCAGACCTCGCAACTCCACGTTTGGAATATTCTGCTCAAGACTTGGAAAATCAAATCCTCGTTCCTGCGAAGCCCGAGCTGCCTGGGCCTACAATTTCACCGATCCTTCAGAAAGTAGAGCCGTCAGAAGCTCGGCCGTCAACTTCTCGATCGGCTTCTTTGTTGGCGTCTCTCAAGGAAGTCTCAAACGAAGTCCACCCTCCTCTTGAACCTCGCTCCCCACCAGCTCCATCCCAACGAGCGCCGCGGCCCGCGTCGCCGTATTATAGCCCTTTACAATCATCACCGCACCTCTACCGCACCGATTCTGACATCCGAGCTGGGTCCCCGCCATTCCTTAACTACCCTTCGAATCAATTTTACCCCCCACCAGCCACTGCAGCGTACTACTACCCTATGGCCTATCCACACACTCTTCCGCCACATATGCAAGGTTTCCCCCCCACCGCACATCCAAGCTTCACAGGCTTCGAAAATCCTCGAGGTTCCTTCCCGACGATACCTCCGCAAAGTCCGCCTTTACAGCGACATGGATCCTTAGGGTCTAAGAATAGCCACGGAGATCCTCTCGATGTTTCTCCTCTGCCAGCACAGTCTGCATCATCGGCCGAGATGGCACTTGCGGCTGCCACTGGGGGTGGCTCCGGTGCCGCCACTAGTACCGAAGATGATGCAGGTGAGTTGTTATATCGCATACAAAGTGCTATCCCAGATCTACACCAACTCCTCAACCGCTATCGGGAGACATCCGGTCAGCTCGGCATGCGGGAAGAGCTTATCCGGAAAGCAGAAGCACAACAAGCAGATGCGTTGAAGCAGAAAGAATATTACATTGATTCCCTAGGAAAACAGCTCGAAATCACGGCTCACAAGCATTCTGCCGAGAGCAGTAAGTTGCGGCTGGAGATAGGTAATCTAGAGGAGAAGACTAGAGAGCTTACGGACAGCTTGACCGCGACCGAGAAATCGAAGAATGAGTTGGAAGAGACGAAGAAACTCCTGGAGGCAGAAAAGATGGAGCTCGAAAAACGTTCCAATGAAGAAAGAAAGGCCTTGGAGCGAGAGTTCGAGAATTGGAAGCTAGCTACTACCAGTGATTTTGAGGCACAAAAGAGAGAGTTGGAGGATGACTTCGAGCGGCGGCGGAAGGAACGAGAGGAGTACTTTCACGACCTGACTGCAGAGATGAGCGATCGATTTCTAAAGGAGAAAGAGGCGATGCGAAATGCTTGGAGTCGACAGAAAAGGGACCTAGAGATCAACTATGACAGACTACGTAGAGACCTGGAAAGCAGGCTAAGTGCCAGACTTAAAGATCTTGAGATTGCCCGTACTCAAGAACAGGAGAGTCGCGAGGACTGGGCTCGAGAACGAGAAAGGCTTGTAAAGAGCTGGGATGAGGAGCGACAGGGCATGGGTAAAGGCTGGGAAGAGCAACGTCAGATTCTGAACAAGCAACATGCCACTGAGATTGAAGGGTTGCTATTGGGAGGTTTTGGAAATGGTCCTCGGACAATTGCACGATTAGTTTGCGTAATTGGGCGAACGCTTCAATGCTGAATGGAGGTAGAACTGGGTTAGTCTGCATCCCTCAAAGCATGACGAAGACCGCAGCACCTGCTCAAACACACTTACTAGAGCTCGTACCATAGGGCATTGAAGACGGAGGAGTCGACGTTCACATGCTGCCATGATACCATTCACTTACAAGTATGTATCTCCCTTACTCCTGAGATCTGTAGCTTCCCCAAAAGTATCGACCATTTTCTGAAGCCTGTGTTTCTCGATATCGAGGTTATCTCTCACCGCTTTCAATTCCCCCACAATCTTGTTGAACTTCTCTTTGTCAGCGTCCCATGCTTTCCTCAAGACCTCCATCTCCTTCCCTGCTTTCTCTTTTTCCTCGTCCAGTGCTTTCCTCAACGCCTCCATCTCCTTCCCTGTTTTCTCTTTTTCCTCGTCCAATGCTTTCCTCAATGATGCTTTCTCCTTCTCTGCCTTCTCTTTGTCCGCGTCCCATGCTTTCCTCAGTGCTTCGATCTCCTTCTCTGCTGCAATTTTTGCTAGTTTGGCCTCTTCGGCCGCTTTATCATGCAGTAATTTCCAATTCTTTTGCAACCCTT
>QQTW01001501.1_pt1 | contig 16351 bp, 17 predicted proteins | sample 1904831 | NCBI WGS metagenome assembly QQTW01 (sample SAMN09435610, study PRJNA476489) | Subsurface metagenome, whole genome shotgun sequencing project. | reverse complement strand
GTATCAAGCGCAGAAAGAAGAAGCGGAAGTCGCATTATAGTCGTAAAGAAGAGTGGGCTTACTCCTATTAACAAGATCTATGAAAAGTCGCCGAAGTGGGGTGATTGATTCCTAATCCGTGGAGCCCATGCGCCAATGGCGTGCATAAGCTCCATAAGGCTGCATATGCCGTATCAGCGCTGTCGATCACATAGAAAGGTCCAAAATGTTCAACAAACGCCCTATTCGAGCCCAATTGGGATTCTAATTTTTAGTAATTGACTCGAATTGAGTAGTGATGTCGTTGCCACCACCTTCTTTCACGTAGTGCCAAACGTGGCATTTAGAGCACTCAAAATGGGTCTTTGAGTCCCCTAAAATAGTGTCGCTGACGTCACTAACAGTTTACTCTGTGATATCCATTCCAAATTTACGTTTCTTTGATAGCCTTCTACGTAAACAACCTGACGCATAGGATCGCTGCCAAGGCCTGATCGAACATTATTTCGATTAACGATTCTGGGGCCAATTTTGCGTTGTTGGGGCTCGCTATAGCTTTTCTGCAATCGGAGAGGTGAGGTTGATCTGTCTCAAAGAAGTCTGTGTAGAACGCCATGGTCATAACATGGTTGATGGCAGAAAATTTCGAGCGATAGGAGATCTGCCGCGAGAGGATGCGGCTCAATGTGGAGAAATACGCTGTTAGCGGCATTGACCATGTAGAGGATGTCGTACTATAAAGCGTTTGATTTTGCCGTCTCGAGTCCAGATCAAGACACCTCAATGGCTGGCACTATCGCGTATTCCATTTCTGCATTTTTCTCGTACTCGGCCATATCCAGAGCAACAACTACACTCTCACGCACCACCTGTTCCGGATCGTCTAAAAAGGTTTTCAATAGGTCCTCAACACCAGGTTCATCACCAAGACTGCCAAGCGCTTCTGCAGCTTCATGCCTGACCATGCTCGCCTCATCTGTCTTGCTTAATGTTGCTACAAGACTTGGGATAGATGCAGGATGGGATAGTTGACCAAACACGAAGGCAATCTCGTGCCTGAATAGCGCGGATGGATCATTGAAACCTGCCGCAAGTGCCTCAATGGCTGGAACAGCTGAAGGTATATCTGGAGGCGAGGCCAGATCCCTTAAAGCGAACATTGCCCGATATCGTTGGAACAACGGGGATGAAATATCCAGAAGTCTGGACTTCAGGTCAGAAATGCTGGATGAGCTTGATTCTAGAGGGATAGGTGGAGCTGGGTCTATAGATGCAAAGTCACTGCTTTCTGTCAACGGCGAATACCAGAGCAGTAACAACCAAACCTTGCTTTGAGCTTTTCTTTGGTGCGCGCCTCCGAATTTTCCCATGTGATCCTGTCAACGGCTATGTCGCATGTCTCCCTGACAACTTCCGATTCGTCTTTGTTGTCTCTGAGTTGCTTCATCAATTCAATACTTGAAGTATCCCCTAGAGCCCCGAGTGCTTCTGCCGCTTCATGCCTGCACATCTCATCTTCTTCACGGTCTTCTAGAACATGACGTAGAAAGGGCGCCGCGTCAGGATTCTTCGTCTGACCTAGGCAGTATGCAAGTTCGTGTTTTAGTAGAGCTGATGGCGAGGCGAAAGCTGCAGCTATCGCTTGTATAGCTTCAGAAGTCTGCCGGCTCCACGGCTGCTGAGCAGCAAGATGCTTTAGCGAGAAAAGTGCTCGGAAACGCTTTGCAAGTGGGACATCTTCGGAAGTCAGAGCTTGACGAAGCGAGAGGACGATATTATCGAGGGGTATATCCGGCCTCGAGTCATGCGCATTCATTGTCATTCTCATAGATTGTCTACTTGATAGGCATCGCTGGCTAGTTCATATCATATTTATATCTAAAAAGGGTCATTGTCCTGGAGCTTGGCGTGGATTTTGGTAGAAGCTTGCAACGCCTATTTTAGTCATCAGGACTCTATCATCCTCTGCCTTACCACTTCATCCGACTGATATACTACGAGTATGGGTTCTGTAGTCCTTCCTCATCTTGTCACAGCATGGCACGTTGATCAAGCCATCATGTCCGAGGACGAGCGTCTTGTGGTGATACGTTTTGGTCGCGACTGGGACCCAGACTGCATGCGTCAGGATGAAGTGCTGTACCGAATTGCTGACCGAGTCAAGAATTTCGCGGTAAGTCGATAATGTGGCTTGAAATTATACACTCTGATCGTTATCTAGGTCATATATGTATGTGATCTTGACCAAGTGCCAGATTTCAAACAAATGTATGGTAGGTCTATCCTCGGCTCGCTGCTTTGAAAGGAAAATCACTTACCATATCTCAGAGCTTTACGACACTGTTACCCTCATGTTCTTCTTCCGCAACAAACATATGATGTGCGACTTTGGCACTGGCAACAATAACAAGCTGAATTGGGTTCTGGAGGACAAGCAAGAGTTGATAGATATCATCGAGACAATCTACAAAGGTGCGAAGAAAGGGAGAGGTCTTGTTGTTAGCCCGAAGGATTACTCCACCCGCTACCGATATTGATCGTCCAGAAGCTAGGCTCCAGAAGAATGTTGCGCTTCTAGCCTTTTTGTAAGGAGGCTCCTCGGCGCTGGAGTATGGGCTATTAATTGCGGAAGTGGATTGAGGGTCAAGTGGTTGGTCTCCCTAGCGAAAGCAATTTCATACAATTATTTCGTCCTATGCTGATGCTATGTTGCAAGCAACAGCTTGTCTAAGTTCCGACAGTCGTTCGCCTAAGTGATGTTGAGGTGATATTCCAGGTGAGCCCAGCTGCACGTCCCTATCCCTCCGCCTGCCAGTACCGTAGGCCACAAGCTCGTCCATGTAAAGATCTAGCTCAGGAGCAAAGGACCGAGAGAAAACGGTGAGACGCACCACAGGAGCCCTCCTGTCTACGCTTTTCATGAATCACAAACGGCATGGAGACATTAAATCTTCCCCATAGTCCTCTATTTCGTCTTGATGTGCTTCAGCCGCTTCGGCTCATGTATAAAGTTGTTAGCGTAAGCTTTCGGGACAATCATCCTCTCATTTGGCTCTTGTACGAAGTACTCGTATCCTTGCTTCTGTGCAAACGATATTGCATCTTCCTTCGTTTTGAAATTAAGATGTGTGCCCTGTAACGAATCTCCAGTGGATTGCCAGCCCATCAAGGGATTCTCCCATCGATGACCTTTCTGGAGGATATCCCAGTCCATTCTCCATTGATGACCATGCCATGTCCCTGATTGAGTAGCTGTCTTTACTGGCCGATATATTCTGACCCAGTGTCAACAGATCGCAATGACTCCAATGCTTTAGCGGCATGACATACCTGACCTGGCGCGCTTGTAGATCAACCGGAGCACCTGAGAGAACAGCAGCGGCGACAATTTCTCCAGGCTCACTGCCGTCCATGACTCGTTTTGGAACCGGCGAGAAGGTGCTTAACGTTGTCAGCCAGTACAACCAACCCTCGCTGATGGCACTCTTACGAAGTGCCGTGATCGATACGAGCTGAATAGTCTGGTTGGTGCGATGCGAAGGGATCCGGTGTACTGTCTTGGGACACTATCGATGATTTGTCCTCAGTAGACTGTATTTTGTCCGCAAAGTCTGATTCCGAGCCAGGCTTCGACCAGCAGGAAGTGGTTTGAGAGATACATCGTAAACTGGCTGGGGCAACAGCCGTTGGAAAGCTTGTTGCTGCTTTGTATAGTTTCAACGCGCTGCGGGGGCGAAATAGTGACATGGTGAGCGACTGAGAGATAAGCGAGCTTCACCTCTAGCGATCGAGTCGTAAGGATGTCGAGCTTGGACGTCAACGATGCCAGTGCAATGGTATGTAATAGACTCGAGAGACTGCCAAGTGTAAGTGCAACAGCCAAAAGCAGTTTAGCCTCTTTTACGAGCTCCCGTCAATTGAGCCGGATGAAGCCAACCTCACTCGTGCAAAACATCAAAGAGCGAATTGGACTGGTTCCCTACCTCAACAGAACCGGGTGAGCTTTGACGCATGTTGCAAACTTCTGTATATCAAGAACAGTGGCTGACTTCCAAGAGACTGCCCATCATGAGCTTCGTGATCCGGAGGAGTCTCACCACTCTTGTTCCACCGAAAGTATGCCGTCTATCCTTACTCTACCAGAGCATCACCTTCGACCTCAAGCTGACTCACCATGACAGGTTGCAAATCCGGAGGTATGGCGCATTAGAAATCTCCTCCCCCTATACAAAGACCCAATCCTGCAGTTTGCCAATCACCTTGTGGACTTTGAATGTCACTCCTTACCTTTGCCGTATACCTTGGTGTGAAACTCGAGTCTGATCTTGGTCAGGGACTTGGAGCTGCAAAAGATGCTGTTCGCATGGCTAGAATTGCGAAATTCTACGAAAGACTACCGAAAGGCCCCATGCCTGAGATCAAACCTCGAGGTTTACTAGAGAGATATCAACACAGATACTTCGGGAAGAACCCATCAGCTGCGCGTTAGTTCTTCACTCAAGGATGCATTGAACATCGGTGTCTAACTGCTATTCCGACAGCAATCTGGCATGCCATTATCTCGCTCATGGTCCTCGGCTACAGCATGGAGTACTACTTCCACCTGCGTATGTCATTCAATGAAAGTGTCTATTCCTGACATATTATTTACATGTTGCAGGGCATCATAAGAACAATGCGCACTAAGTGCCAATGACAAAGCTTCGATAAGGGGAAGATTATCTGTACATAAGAGCTGATAGCCAATCAACTCTGACACCATACAGCAAGATATCTTATCATTAGATGTACTTGTTCAGCATCCATGTAGGTTAGAATTGTTTGTCATAGTGCCAGCATACACCGTGTAGCCTGTAGAATTCTGGTAGAAGCGGCCACAACTTGAAGTATTTTGTGAATGCGCAACCATCACACACCACACCCCAACCACCGCACATTGATGAATACACTGGTAATCTCAGCAGTCGAGTTCAAGTGCCTCAATATCGAAAATACAGCGTTGTCGACTTGGATTCGGCGGAGAGGCGTGTTGCATTGCCATCCGAAACCCGCTAACCAGATTGGGTGACTCAGATTCGTTCTTGACGGATCTGGGCCAACAAGCCCGCCTGGAAGCCCGCTGGTCTCCTTTCACGAATCACGACACTCTAATTTACAACGACAGTACTCGCTTTCCATTTCGGTATACCTGAAGGGACACACCGATTCTTGTGGTCCTTCCTTGTCACTACTGTAGACCGCTCGACGAAGCGCCTATCGCCGACCTCCTCCGACGTGGCCAGGAGAAGGAGAAGTTGAGCACAGAGCAGAATTCAACCTAAGGACCGCAACGACTCGAGCTGGCGACCCGGGTCCCTTGATAAAGGTATCCTCCCAGTTTCTCATAACTTAGCTAGTCCTCGTCCCTCAAGAAGTCGGCCTGCGCTGCGACCTGTGCTATTGGCAAATGTATCTGACTCCGCTTTTCTGCATTATCCAGTTTCGAGTCTTGTTATGGCAGAGCAGAGTGTCCACGATGTGGTAAATCAAACACTGTCGGCCGGCGACCATTCGCCTGCCGACGCCTATGAAGATAAATCAATTCATCATTCCACTGGGGACGATGTCGCAGCTCTAGAGGCGAAAACAGACAAATATGACGAACAAAGGTCCGACCAACATGGTCAAACATTCCAGATTGGCTCAGTACACTATCCCGTGGTCAATGGACAAGTCAATGTATGTCGTGGCGTACTATCCCCATATCTGATCTTTACTAAGTCAACGTGGAAGCAGATTGAACCTTCGAGCATGGAACCCGGTCCTGCGGATGCTTTCACACAGGCAGATAGTAATACCCAAGATTCCGATTTTGATGGCAACATATCCCGGAACCAAAGTGTTGGAGATCTGAGCACCACATCTGACACCGATATTCGCAAAGCAGAGCCATTATCAGCATTAGAGGATACCAAGAACCAAGATATTAATAATGCCGCTCGAAGACCTGCCTCGTTCAAACCTGTATCTTTTGCAAAGTACTCAGCAGCGAAGGCTGCTGGCGTCAATCCTGCAGCTAGATCTACTGCCGACAAAGGTAAGTCATTTCTACAACGTCATAGCACACCACTAAATCGTTACAGTGCTGTCTTCGTCTGCCAGCTCTTCTACTTCTTCCCTACAGCTAGGATCTCGCCCTCGGCTCGTTGCTAAAACCACGAGTGGACTACGCGAAAACGCAGCTAAGTCATTCAAGTCTGGGGCCAGGAATGGTGGAGGAGGCCCTGATCCTATGCAAGTATGGAACAAGAATCGACGTAAGTTTTAGACACATACCTCGTGCTATAAACCTGACCAACTACAGCCGCTCCACCTCCGTCAACCAAACACCTTACCGACGAGGAGCTTAAACAGCAGTATGGGATTCACATGACCTCTCGAATCGAGGCAGACGGAGAAAGTAAAGAGGCCAAATGGGCAGATATTGACGATGACGAAGACGATTGGGCGCCCGAGACGATCGAATGGGCTGATGGCACCAAGGTGACCCTGAATCATGGAGGCAATATCCCATTGCCTCCTGAAGCGATTAAGTTGGAGAAGCCGTCTGAAGAAAACCCAAAGGAAAGTCAGCCTGTAAGGCCCAAACCTCCACAAGCAAGCAGCTCTGTTGGCCCAAACGCTACCGTCTTAAAGTTAGGGGCAAGCGCTGAAAGGCAACAAGCCCAAAAAGCTACTATCTTGCAGAAAGGCCCATCAGAGAAGTCGGTGCCTTCGGCTGCGAAGAGCCCAGCACCTGTTCCTTCCAAGTCTCCATGGGCTTCCCTTCCACCCGTCGAGAAGATGTCACCTATTACCATAAACCCACAGGTACCAATGCCATCCCCGATCCGATACAGCCACATACCTCCAGGAGATTCCTCTCCATCCGTGGCCGGAGCAGCTTCACCAGCGAAGGAAATCTCAGCAGACGATTTCAACAGGTCTTGGCGGGACTCTCAGTCCGGCCAGCCACGTGAGTTGTTCATGCCCAACTCTGGCAGGTACGAAGCTGTCAGTGAGAATCGCAGAAGAGGCTCGAGGAACGACCAGAACTTCCGTGCCCCAGCGCTCCTGCAGAGACCTTCGCCTGGTGATCAACATGCCCCGGCCGAGCCATCTCCGGCATTTCAAAGTAGCCGAGTAAGCGCTGATCAAGAACGTGGTGCATGGAATCGACGACGAGCTTCGTCAATTCAATCTGCTGGAAGCGGTCCGTTCGGCCGTAGGATGTCTTTAAGTAAAGGTGGCGACAGCGCACCAGTACCTCTCGACGTGTCTCAACAACTCAAGAGCTCTTCTCATATAGGACCAGTAGATGGTGCAGGACCCTCACGTGGTGTCCACGTTCAACAGAACATGAACATTCCGCCAACACCGTCAACAGCTGCACCAACTGCACAGGTGCCTGACATGGCTCTTATTGCAGAGCAGAAGCGCCTGATGCAGGAGAGCGCTCGACTAGCAGTACAGCGAAGGCGAGAGGAAGAGCAGAAGGAAGAAGCAGCGAGGAAGGAAAGGATACGGCTCAAATTGGAGCAAATGGGACCTCCACCAGATCAGAAAGTCAAAGCTCAAGAGCAAAAAGCCGGACCGCACCAGAAATCCGAAGAGCCAGTCATTCAAGTATCATCGCCACCTAAGCCGCCGGTCCCAGAACTCTCTGGGGAGCCAAAACAGTACGGCATGATGAAAGTATATCATCCTGACAACGTGAAGAAGTTCAGTCCGCCAATCGAGAAGGTTGAGGCTTCGGTGGATTCAAAAGCGCAAGATCTGGAAACATCGCCGAAGCCAGAGCCAGTGAAGAGCCCGATTCCAGTTACAAACGGTGCCAGCTCAGCTGGTGAAGGCCCTCCTGAACGTCCTTCCAACGAACCACCTTACGATGTCTTACCACCGGGTGAGGAGACAGGTCAGCCTTGGAAGAGCATCCATTCTGTAAACGAACGAGTCCCTGGTTGGAGCAGCAAGAATCATCACTCAAGCCCAGCCATAAACAGTCTCTGGGGTCCACCGAATCATGACAAAGCCTTGGGGAATGGTACATTCGATCAACGTCTAACAGGACTGTCTGCTCGAGATCTTTCAATGCGTAACACTTCGCAACAACAGAGTTGGCTGCATGGCAGACCACCGTCTCGAGACAAATCTCCACAAATGCCATCCCTGCCGCTCATGCCGCAGGAAAATCTGCATTCTGTTGTTCCTTTTCCATCACATGAGCAGCGATCGCTTGGTGCCAGCAGTGAGTCTGGGTCTGTACCACCAGTCGGGAAGCCAGTGTCAAGGGCGCCACCTCAGGCACAAGCTTTCAATCAGAGATGGCAGCAGCCTTCAAACACCGGGCCCACAAACGATGGAGTGGCAGCGTGGAAGAATTTCCATGCGGTGGCGACTCGAGAAGAACGAGCAGAGAACGAAAGATTTCAGCGCGATCTTGAAGCCAGCTTGGAGGAGGAAGCAAGCACTGGCATCCGCAGAGCTCCTCACTACACCTTCAATGAGACATGGAAGAAGGTGGAGCTTGGTGATCAGGCAGGAGATCGCCAGGTCATCTCAGTTATCAAAGGCAACATCAACCCGTCTTTCTCCTCCGGAAATCCTTACGGCGCCCCTGGTTCCAATCTCACAGTAGACCGGGCCACAAATGGACTTCCGGTTCGTGGATCCAGATTCTTTCCAACGGAAGCACGGCGAGCCGTCACGTACAGCCACCCCGAGCTTCCTCGATCGCCATCGCCGCCTCCAGCGGAGGAGGTTGGAGGGGATCACCCTGCCTATGAAGGAGATATGAAAAGACCAGTCATCAATTTCCCAGTACCGAAGGCTGTCGTCAAGCTCCCTAAATCACAACCAAAACCAACCCCTGCGCCCGCTACGCCCGCTGCACCCGCTCCACCCCGCACATTTGCTGCAGCTGCTGCAGCTCAGCCACCACCTGCACAGCCTAATCTGCGTGCTGTATCGCAGCCTCTGGCCAGCACTCCAGACTGGCAACATCGTTTCAACGATCTGTTTGGCAGGAAGTCACCACCCAAGAAGCCAGTGCTCGCTGTAGCTTCATCAACGAAAGAGCCGCTAGATGTTGTACTGCCCAGAGTCTCAGCCGCGGTATCCCTGCCTCCCAAAGATGTCGACCCTCTTACAGAAATCATAAAGGCCACTTCGAAAGACGTTGAGGACGAGGAAGATCTCTTCGAGGATCGAGAAGCCGCATCGACACCTTTGGTGCTGATACCCAGGGACGTGCCTGAAAGTTTATCACATCCGGTGACTACACCGCCGTATCGGCCCAAGGGCAGATACTTCAAGCCAGAGATAGACCCTGTTAGTATCACACCATTCGATGGAGCAGAAGATTACGGTCGTGGGGGCAGAGGTAAAGAGATTACCTTCTCCATAAATTTGCCGGGAATGGCCAAATCAATCAAAAAGACCATGTCGAGGAAAGGAGGAAACGGATTTGTACTAAAAGGACCCAAACCCCACAATTACAATAAGCATAACAAGAAACCTTCGCCAAAGTCGCGGGAAACTTCGGGATCTTTCCAGAACAGCCAGCAAAACAGCCGGGGCAACCATTCGAGAACTCCTCCAATCGCAAGCGGCTCCATGCCAACGCCTCGATCTGGTTTCTCCCATCACAACAACAACAACAACAACAACAACAACAACAACAACAATCACGGCTGGAGGGGCAGCCACTTTGCCTCTGCTGGCGTTGCACATTGAGTCCCTCGAATAACTAGAGATCTGGAGAAGCACCCTGCCATCATTCCTTTCGAGAATCTTCTGAGCATAGAGGAGCGGGGAGAGAGAGGCATTGTGTCTGTATCTGTCTCCGTGACTGGATTTCTTTCATTGCCCCCTGCTCCTCCCCCATCAATCTGCGGGCTGTTTGTGGATCTGGGTAGATGATAGACCTTTTGGCCAACGATTCCATGGAGCGAGCATCTATGGCATCATGGTCCACACACAGCATTCGGGCCATTCTGGGGAGAAGGGGGGTGGAGAGTGTTAGGAAACTCGCTTCTTCATCTATCTATTCATTGTCCTCACATAACTCAAACCCTCTCACGCGCACACACAGACACACCTACAAACACACACATTTACACATTCATACACCCAGCACTCGGCCAGCAGCAGTAGTAGTGCACTTTGTTGCCAGCTGGATGGAAACGGGGTTCCCGCGCAGCCAAATCCAAATTCATAGTCTAAATCAGGATTTCATGCACCTTCTTCCTCTCTCATGTTTCTTTTCCCCCCTTCTCTTTGACTTCGGTGTCTCACGCGGAGCTCTTAATGAGACTTGCCATATAGAGTAAGTTAGCACGGGATCCTAGTATTTAGTAGTAGTAGTAGTAGTAGTAGTAGTAGTAGTAGTAGTAGTAGTAGTAGTAGTAGTAGTAGTAGTAGTAGTAGTAGTAGTATCTATGTAACGAGCGTCACTGCTACACCGCGGAACTTGGGGGCGGGAGGCGCGGAAGACTCGCGTCGTCGAGTTCTCGAGTAAGTAGGTATATATACTCGTCTAGTTGGTCCGAACTGCTCTCTCTCATGTTAATTTCCGCGTGCGTGCCGCGGTGTGTGTATATGAATAGAGGAAAGGGAAGGTTTGGTCAAAGATGAGCAACTCGGTTCCAGATCCCCAGCCCCAGCCTCTTGGTCTTGGTCTTGGTCATGCACATGCTCATGCTCAGTCCCATTGCGAGCCCCCAGCTCATTCATGAGTCCATATAGCGCGCACAGCTATGCGCCTCAAGTCCTCTGCCTCCACTCTGTAGGCCCTGATTCGCCACAGCTGCTAGGTACCGTGCTGTAGATGACAATTCCCGTGAATTAATATCACGTGACACTCACTGCCAGCCAGCGCTCATGGAGTACGAAGTTGAGTAGTACTTTGCTGCATCAGCAACAAACTTCTGTGTCGTTGGTGCTGCGCGCGGTGCAGGGGTCATCTTGTAAAACCATGGATATCCATGGACTGCGCCCAGGGGTCGTCGCCGCTGATCCTGATCGATGTTTGATTCCGCAGCGTTTCGGCCGGCTGGTCGAGGAACGAGGAAGTCGTGCATTTCGTGCTGAGTCATTTATGTTGGGCGCGTGCGCTCTGTCTCATAATGCCCCTCTGTCAAGAGTCTTTGGTTCTTCGTAACCAGTCTTGCGTGGTTAGATTTGGTCGGCCGATGTTCCCCCTTGGGAATCTGGTCTTGAGACCTGTAAACAGAGTACCAAATTTAGTCATGAAGTCCCTGCAAGGTTGGCATTGTCATCCATCATCAAATCTTCCCACGTGCCATGGCGTCTTCTCTGCGGCCAAGCTCGAGCCTCTTCACGAGACCATCGTCTCACCCTCTCCATCTTCCTCCCTCATAGTCGTGTCTCCATCACCCTCCACCGTAGCTTGAGAAGCCGTAACGCCATTCCCATTTCGCTCCGCCCTCCCACCAGCAGCCGGTCGTTCGTCCAGCCCGAAATCAAGCCCAGCTTCAGGGATATCGATCTTCATCGACTCTATCGCAGCTTTCTCTCCCCACACTCTCATGTGCAATAATTTATTGATCTGTGCTTCCCTCCGTGATCCTTGGCTCCCTAGTATGGCTTCGTTCACTCTGTTTGCGACCGATTTTCGTAATCGAGGGTCAATCAGCTCTGCGAGTTGAGGCGCGAGGCTGTCTGTGGGAAATATAAGAAGAGCCATTGTGCGCTCGAGATCGGCGAGGAAGTTCGGGTTTGTTGGTGCTAGAGGGGCTAGGTGGGTCGTGGCGAATTGGAGGGCAGTCGAGATGTCGGATGAGTTCGTAACGTTTCCGTTTGTTCTCGAGGTGCAGGCTCGGATAAGTTCGATCAATTGCAGACGGAGCAGGGAGAAGTGAAGGGAGTCGTCTGTATCGAGCAGCTGTGGGTGGGACCAGAAGTCAGTCAATCCATGAACATCTACAGGATGTGGAAGTACAGCTTCGGTGAATTGTGCAATCATACTGAGGACTGAAGGTGTTTTGTATCATCAACGCCCCGGAGGACATATGAGTGGTGCATGAAAACCATTTTAATCATAGCAAGAGGGGATTGTCGGAAGCACTATTGAGCGCGGTGATGGCTATCTTACCTGAGGATTGAGCTCGTTGATCTTTTCGATAGCCGTCTGGAGATCTCCTCTATGGATACATTCTCGTATTTCGACCCTCGCCTTTATTGCTTCAAAGTCAGCCTCGGGCTGCGTGTTCGACTCTGCGGCAAAGATCCGAGCTGTTGAAGGGTAACCTTCCGTGATGAAGTAGTCCATCATCAGGTTGTTGATTTCTCTATCGAGAGCGTCATCAGCATCCTCTTCGTTGCGCATGTCTCATAACAGAACTGAAATGTGGAATGGTGATCAGAGAGCAAGTTAACATATTTTCTTCCATGATTTTCAGAGAGATTCCCAACTTGGCATAAACACATCAGGTAAAGACAATTAAAAGCATAAACAAGCTTGAATCGGAACGTACATCTTGGAAGGTTTGTCGGCTTTCCGCTCAAAAGGATGCATTGTGGGCGTTGTCGTTGACGGAGTAGAGGATGTCTGCAGGCTTAGCACTTCTCCATACTACAAAGACCAAATGAACGAACCATTGTGGTGGTATTTACACTGAACAAGTTTGAAGTGTAAGACTCGGGCTATCGTCAAGAGAGCGTGAGTGGGCAATATCATTGTCTTGTGGCTGTCTGGTTGTGAGCTACAAAGAATTCAATCCAGTTACATGATTATATGTTAAAGCGGCGGGTCTTGCCCCCTAAAGCTCTAGTTAAAGCCTTGTTACTTTGCTACCTAGAATGAGATATCCTTGGCTAGGATGCATCACCAGCGTAGATGGCAGGCATCACTTTTCAACACTTTTGATATTTGATCACATTCAGTTTCCCTCTCAGATTCTGATTTACCAATCCCTTAAGAGGACTACGCCTCCAACAAGCGTATCAGGCGTACCCTAGTATGTCGGAGCGAGCAGGGAGTAGACAGAGGATGAAGCCAATTTCCATCTCAAGGATGCTTACCAGAGAACATTCAGCCTGCCAGACGAGGTACCTGAGCATTGGAATCCACAGAAGACACAGGCCAACATTTTTAACAATATAAAGATAAAGAAAATGATTTCTAAAAATGGGAAGAGATGCAGACGACTTCTTATCCTTGGAAAGCTAGAACCCTAGTGAATGCCAAAGGATCTTGCTTCTGCTCTGTGATTAAGCAATACCTAGGTAGGTTCCTGTTCCCAGAACTCTTAACAGCATAGGGCAAACGCTGTGATACGTTGGTGCTGCTGGTGTAGCAACCAATCAGCTTGCATGTCATGCTGTGCGACACACCTCCTCTCCCACTTGCATAATGCAATATCAAATGAAAGACTTGGAAGCAACCGGGATGAGCCGTTCGAGCGATGCCGGCATATCTACAGCGGGAAGCGCAAGGATCTAGAGATGCATCAAACAACCCCTCCTCGTATATGCGGTATATGTCATGAAGGAGGGCCTTCATTTTCGTCAGAAGTAACCACACCTCCGTCCCCATCGCATAGAGACTCATCAACAACGTTAGTATCGTCATCTGCACTGAGGAGTTGCAATGTTGGACGTCATCCTTGACCAGCGCAAGGCTGTGATCGCGGTCGTTGTTCTCATTGTTTTCGCCCTCTACCTTGTCGGTCTCGTTATCTACAGGCTCTATCTAAGCCCCATAGCGAAATTTCCGGGACCCAAACTGGCGGCAGCGACATACCTGTATGAAGGATACTACGATGTCGTGAAGAGGGGCAAATACACCTTCAAGATCAGAGACTTACACTCGGAGTATGGTGTGTCAAACAGAGCTCCTTGATCAGTGGCAGAGTCAAAGTACGATCGCTGAATCTCATTTTTCAAGGACCAATCATTCGAATCAGCCCTTCTGAGCTACACATCAATGATCCCGACTATTATGACCACCTCTACAATAGAGAAGGTAAGTGGGAGAAGAACCCATTCTATGTGAATGCCATCGGCAACACGCTTTCTGGGTTCGGTACCGTTGACCATGATGTTCATCGCTTGCGGCGAGCGGCCATCAATCCCTTCTTCTCCAAGCAGAAAGTCACAGCGCTACAGCCAGTCATACAACGGCTTGTCGACAAACTCTGCACAAGATTTGAAGGAGTTAGGGGTACCGACGAGGTCGTCTCGCTAGAGTGCGCGTTTGATGCATTTACCATGGACGTCATCACGGAATACTCTCTCGACACGAGCTTTGGATATCTTGACAAACCCGGATGGAGTAGCGACTTCCGTGAGCTGGAGCGAGCATTTGGAGAGACATTCTACATGCAAAAAATGTTTCCCCCTCTGATTGACATTATGAATTCGCTGCCTAATTGGTTAACTCTCTGGCTGGAACCAAGAATGCAGCTCTTGTTGGAGTTCCACCGGAACTGCTACCTGATCGCCGACAGAATGGTGAAAGAGACCGACGGCCAAAAATACCAGGAAAAAGCGCATCCGACCATCTTCTACGAGATCCTTCACTCGGACCTGCCGCCGTCAGAAAAGACACAGAAACGACTGCAACAGGAGGCAGCGGCCATTCTCGGTGCCGGCGCAGTCACCACTGCCTGGACGCTCACCGTGGCCATGTATCACCTTACCGTGCAGCCGCAGAAGCTGGAAAGGCTCCGCGCTGAGATCATCTCCATCACGCCCGATCCGCAACAGCCCGCCAAGCTACAGCAGCTCGAACAGCTGCCGTACCTCACCTCCGTGATCATGGAGAGTCTGCGGCTGAGCAACGGCGTCTCCACCCGTTTGGCCCGCGTTGCCCCGGACCGCAGCACCTACTATCGCGATTGGGAGATCCCCAGCGGTACGCCGGTGGGGATGACATCGACATTGATCCACCGGAACGCAGACATCTTTGCAGACCCGTTGGAGTTTGTCCCTGAGCGTTGGCTCGATCCGAAGCAACGACAGCATCTGGAGCGGTATCTGGTGCCTTTCTCGAAAGGCTCGAGGGCCTGCGCTGGAATCAAGTAAGTTCGATTCTTTCCCGCATTCCATTTTAGGAAGAAAAGGGGGGCACAACTAGGCCGCCTCATGCTCGGCATATAGTGTTTGTTGTCACCCATGGATTCCCCCAGTCCTAACGCATCTGCAGTCTCGCATGGGCGGAGCTGTACCTGATGCTCGCCTCCGTCTGTACGAGGGTGGAGCTGGAGGTGTACGAGACCACGAGGGAGGATGTGGACATATACAGCGACATGCTTATCGCTGAGCCCAAAAGGTATGCCAACGGCGTCAGGTTTCGAATCAAGTGACGGAGAAAGTATGTTGCAAACTCAACGGAGAGGGAAGTGAAGCTTGCAAAAGGGAGAACGCCCTTCACGGGACCAGTCGGACGCTGGCCACCGGAGGAACCGTGTAATTAAATTCTATCAGATCTATGGGAGCACGACGTCGGCGATATTGATCGTCGCTGCTTCAAACCAACGCGGAACACGCCGCTCTATTAGTGTCTAGAAGATGCCGGGTATCAACCTCCATCTGACCCTCTCACAGTATTCCTTCCACCCGTCCCCGTATTTCTTGGAACATCTATCCTCATCACGATAGCATCGGTGTATCAACAGCAGATTCATAAACAAGGCATACGTCCACGGCAGTAGATGCGTCGTACCGCATACCATGCACATGGCGTACGACAGCACCAGATCTGCCAGATAATTTGCATGGCGGACCACTCCCCACCAACCTAAGAGAAAGTTCAGCTTGAGGTGCTTGATCCGAGGGGGTTTTATTTTCAGATACGTACCAGAGCACGCCAGGAGTGACTCGTGGGTGAGGCCGTCCTGGGTCTTGAAAGTGCAGGTGACGTATTCAGCCTTTTTGCCCCAGATCTCGCACTGGCCGTTCGTGCGGCGGACCAGATTCTTCTGCTGATTCACGACGCGGAAGAGCACGTAGCCTCCCAGGCCAGTGAGCGAGATCAGAGTTGCGCTCAGCGGAGACAGTTTGACGGGGTAGCGTGCGAGGTATTGTGTTTGTATGCTGTATACTGCGGGGAGCCAAGCCGCCGAGCCCCAGGCCAGGTAGAAGCCAAAATGATCGTGGCAGATGTCGATGGTGCAAAGGTACCTGGATCATCTCAGCCGGGGGGTTCACTTTTCGCACCAGATATAGCATTACCAGTTCTCGTTGATGAAGAAATCTACAACATAGATTGCATGCAGGACGCTGGTAATGATGATGGAGTTCGTGACGAAGCCATGTAGTTGGTATTGCCACGCAATGAACGACAGATCGCTGTACGCAAGTCAGTCATATTCTTCGTCTGCGAATGTTG